>ENA-OWPM01000010-OWPM01000010.1-human-gut-metagenome-genome-assembly--contig:-NODE-10-length-241289-cov-7.016528_pt1 | contig 241289 bp, 274 predicted proteins | sample MGYA00248267_ERZ651852 | MGnify/ENA primary metagenome ERZ651852 (study PRJEB26924, sample SAMEA4378228) | human gut metagenome | biome: human gut; feature: human-associated habitat; material: faeces... | reverse complement strand
ATACCGCAAAGTGGGGCGTGCAGATTGCGGGAATGATTTTTCAAACACGCTCTAGCATAACTATTATTTAACATTTTTATTTACAGGTAAAATACATGCAAAAAAGAGATAAAGGCTTTACCCTGGTTGAACTTGTAGTCGTGGTCGCAATCCTGGCAATTCTTGTCGGACTTCTGGCACCTTCTTACACAAAATATGTGGAACGAAGCCGCGAATCAACAGATCTTGCAAACGTCCGCACTGCATATGGTGAAATGATGGCAGATATAAATCTGGATGGCAAAGATCCCGAAGAGGCTAAGAGAACAGTTCAACTAAAACAGAAAATAGATGACTGGCAGTCCGCAAAAACTATTACCATCGCCGGGATTTCCCACACTGTAGGTGAGGATGATACTGACAACTGGAAAGGAATTCCCGTTGCCAATGGAACATGTGAGATTTCCCTTAATGATGATAACAGTGTAAAATTTAAATGGTCAGGTGGAAACGAGAGTGGCGGAAAGAAATATCCATTTGCTATGAATGAAAATTTGATGGGACCACTTAAAGATTCAAAATTATTGGAAAACACATTGAGTACCAACAATAATTTTGAACTTGATTCTAACGCTACAAACTCAACAATGGTTCCAGCGATTTTAAAATTAATAAAAGAGGATAGTCTGCTAAAAAAAGGTACCTGGGCATATCTGGGCAGTGGAAATAACGAGAAGAGACGTTATCTTTTCTGGACTTCTGTAAATGTTAGCAACTATCCGGAAGGGACAACAATTCCTGTTATTATCTGCCGAGCAGATGGAAAATACTATGTTTCCAAGTCAACAACTGCCCAACGAAATGAAAAAAAACCGTATATGGCAATTGCAGATCATCTCGCTCCTAAGAGTTATCAGGATATTGCTGACGCAGGAGGCACGAACTATAATACTTTACAAGATGCTTATGATGCATACGTAAAGAAAATTACAGAAGATTATTCAAATTTCAAAGATACATTACCGAAAAATTAAATCCCATAAAACAAATACACCGATTTATGAAAGAAAAACGTCTCCATAAACCGGTGTATTTTATTGTCAGGACAGGGGACTTCAGGGAATTTTTTAACAGTTTCTCTCTTCCAGATATTCCAGACATTCATTTACACCTTTAATACCAAGTTCCTTGCGTACTTTATCCTGAATTTCCACCAGACATTCCAAAAGAAGAGGATTAAACATTCCGCATTCTCCATTCAGGATCATCTCCATTGCCTTTTCATGAGAATATGCTTTCTTATATACCCGGTCGCTTACCAGGGCATCATACGCATCTGCCAGTGAGACCACCTGGGCAGATATAGGGATTTCTTCTCCCTTCAGGCCATCCGGATATCCTTTTCCATCATAACGTTCATGATGCCAGCGGCATATTTCATAGGCATATTTCATCATCTCTTCATCATGATACATTTCCAGACTGTCAAGCATCCGGGCACCTATGATCGTATGCTGTTTCATAGCTTCAAATTCTTCCTTTGTAAGCTTTCCGGGTTTGTTCAGAATTTTTTCATCAATTCCAATCTTACCGATATCATGAAGTGCGGAAGCTGTGGCAATCATATGCTGCTGAGACCAGGAAAAATTGTAATTCTCTGATTTTCGCATCAGTCTCTCCAGCAAAAGCTGAGTCAGAATATTAATATGCAGCACATGAAGCCCGCTTTCACCATTTCGGAACTCTACAATCTGACTGAGAATCCCGGTCATCATACGGTTGTTTTTCTCTTTTTCATAAATCTGATCTGTTACCAGATGAATCAGGCGCCTTTGCTTGGCATAAAGCTTGATCATATTGATAACCCGCTGATATACCACCTTGGTATCAAATGGTCTGCTTATATAATCTGAAGCACCCAGTTCGTAGGCACGGCGGATATAACTCTCTGATCCTTCACTGGAAATCATGATCACCGGTATATCCTCGATCCATTTATCTCTGTTCATATAGGCGAGTACTTCAAATCCATCCATTTTGGGCATAATAATATCCAACAGGACCAGGGAGATTTCAGTTCCTTGCTGCTCCAGCATCTTCAGAGCCTCTTCCCCGTCACAGGCCTCCAGGATCCGGTATTCCTTTCCCAGAATTTCCTTAAGTATCTCACGGTTCATTTCAGAATCATCAACGACCAGAAGCTGGGGCAGGTTTCTTTTTTCCACCCTGTCTGTATTTTGCTTCTGATCCCACCGGGTCACTACTATATTTTTATGTCCCTTGGCCATATACATAAATCTGTCTGCTTTGGTGATCGCTTCCTCCAATCTGCCGTGGGTAAACATAGCTCCACCAATGCTCACTGAAAGCTTCAGACGATTAAAACCCGGAATATGTGTCGCATGGATCTTCTCCTGGATCATACGAAGCTTCTGTGAAAAGATTTCTTTCTCAATTCCAGGCAGGATCAACAGAAATTCATCTCCTCCATAGCGCACCAGAATATCCGTACGACGGATATAATGCCGAATTACATTCACTACGGTTGTCAGTACCAGATCTCCTCCATCATGGCCATAAGTGTCATTGAACAATTTAAAATCATCCAGATCGATAACTGCAACTCCGGCATTCAAAGACATATTTTTGACTTTTTCCTCAAAATATCTGCGGTTATACGCCCCTGTCAGCACATCTTTATACAGCTTTTCGCTATATACAGTCAGCTTTTCCGTCAGTTTTTCATATCCTTCCTCATCAGTCAGTGTGTTTTCGTCCAGCTTTTTCAGCATTTCCATTACATAAGGCTCACTGTCAATCTCCAGATACCTTGCAAATACCTGATACATATCAGAATCAAGAAATTCAATTTTGGATGTCTGTTTCTTTTCATTCAGCGCTTTAACGGAAATGCAATTTTCACATCTTTTATCTTTATTCCAGAAAGCATAACACTGACAAAGATTTTTTTCTCCTTCAAGCTTATTTTCCATTCCGGAAGTCTGCAGATCACTCCCTTTCAGGAGACGGACTACATCAAAAATCTCCCGAAGCACCTCCATTTTATTCTCTGCTTCCTGCATCGTCATTTGTTTCCACTCGATCATTATTTTCAGCCTCTCACGAACAACATTTTTTTCTGCAATATAAACTTGTATTATTATACCACTTACTCATCATACAGTACAACAATAATATTTTTTCTTTATCTTCTAAGTTGCCTTACTGTTACTGTTCACACGCCACTATCCCGCGAGGTGTTTTGGCATGAATATGCCAAAATCCCGAGACATACAAGCCAAAATTCCATTGCCGCAGGCAATCTGGAATGAATTTTGGCTACGTTACTGTGAACGGAGTGAACAGTAACGCCTTACTGGTTTCTTTCCATAATACAAAAGAGGCTTGTCACAATGATATCCTATTCCCGGAAACAAGAATACCCTGATGTTTCCACCAGGGTATCCGTTTCTTTTATATTTTATTATCTCTGTAATATACAGAACCAGTTCTGTATCATTCCTTATTTACTTTTCAGGCCATACAAAATCTGCTATTTGTTTTTCACAGCCCAGCGCATTTTAGTAGAGCGGGCTCTTCCATTCTGTGCACATTCCTGAGCAGATGGACGGATCACATCTTTTGCATAATCAGAGTAAATTCCTGCTTTGTATCCTTCTTTGAGAGCTTTCTTTACAAGCTTATCTTCTCCGGAATGGAATGTAAGAATAGCTACACGTCCGCCTGGGCGCAGTGCATCCGGCAGTTTCTCCATAAATTCATACAATACTTCAAACTCGCGGTTCACATCGATACGGAGCGCCTGGAAGGTTCTCTGACAAGTTTTCTTAATCGTATCTTTCTTCTCTTTTTCCGGAAGAAAATCCAGAGTTTTTTCAATTACCTGACGCAGTTTTGTGGTTGTATCAATACGGTTCCCTTTACGGATTTCATCAGTTATCGCTTTGGCAAGCTCTTCACAGTATGGCTCGTCAGAATTCTCATAGAGCATTCCTGCCAGCTCATCTCTGGTAATGGTGTCCAGGCGTTCTGCTGCACTGATACCAGCCTCCTGATTCAAACGAAGGTCCAATGGTCCATCGACTTTAAATGAAAATCCTCTTTTCGGATTATCAATCTGCATGGATGAAACGCCAAGGTCTGCAAGAATGAAATCAAATCCTCCCACTTCCTTTGCAATTTCATCGATTGTACAGAAATTCTGAAGCTTCACCGTGAGAAGATCTTCTCCGAATCCCTGATCTGCAAGACGTTTCTTTGTTTTATCAGATTCCTCCGGGTCTACATCTGTAGCATAAATATGTCCCTTGCCATTCAGACATTTAAGCATCGCTTTGGTATGACCGCCATAACCTAATGTAGCATCAAATCCGATCTCTCCGGGCTGAATATTCAGAAAGTCTATGATTTCCTTAACCATAATGGAAATATGCATCCCGGCAGGAGTATTTCCCTTCTGAATCACATGCTCAATAGTATCCTTATATTTCTCCGGCTGTAATTCCTTGTATTTTTCTTCAAATTTCTTTGGATATTTTCCTTTATAGCGCACCCGTCTTTTGTGTGGTGTCTGGATCTGATTTTCCATAGCCTCTCCTTTGTACATTTTTCTTAACAAATCCTGTAATCAAAACATAGAATACTATACTTTGCTCATATCTCTGTCACTGCTTATTTTTTTACAATCGGAACAGTGAATTTTTCTAACTTAATTAATCGATTATCGTATACTGCATCAAATATCTGGCTGGATTATCTGATTTAGCCGGAAGCTTATTCCTGCGTAATACCGGTTACTTCATAACCAGCTTCTTTGATCACTTCGCGGATTTTATCCTCATCCAGTTTCTCCGGTGCATGGATCACTGTTGTTCCTTTTTCGTGGGAAGAAACTACATCTTCTACACCGAACGCTTCTTTCACTGCTTTGTTTACGTGTGCTTCGCAGTGTCCACACATCATTCCTGTTACATTTACTGTGATTGTTGTCATACCTTTATTCTCCTTGTTTTCTTTTTTATTTTCCTGATCTTTATGATCATGAATTTCATTATTGTTTATATTATTGTCAGCCATATCAGAAGCTGAATTGCCTGTTGTATGATTTCCTGCACCGCCTGCGATATGAGAAACTCGTGCTTCATTCTGTTTGATTTTCTTATCTTTCGATGAGTCATGTACTTTAAACAGATTTAATCTGAGTGCATTTGTAACTACACAGAAACTGGAAAGGCTCATTGCCGCCGCACCAAACATAGGATTAAGTGTCCATCCGAAAATCGGAATCCACACACCTGCCGCAAGTGGAATACCTATCACATTGTAGAAAAATGCCCAGAAAAGATTTTCATGGATATTCTTAAGTGTTGCACGACTTAAACGAATCGCTGCCGGAACATCACTGAGCCGGCTCTTCATCAGTACCACATCTGCTGCGTCAATTGCAACATCTGTACCTGCTCCGATCGCAATTCCGATATCTGCTCTGGTAAGTGCCGGGGCGTCATTGATACCATCTCCTACCATAGCAACACGTCCCTGTTCTTTCAGAGAACGGATTACACTCTCTTTGCCATCCGGAAGTACACCTGCAATTACTTCATCAACACCTGCCTGTGCTCCGATTGCCTTTGCAGTACGCTCATTGTCACCCGTAAGCATGACAACACGGATTCCCATATTCTGTAACTCTTTTACTGCCTGAGGACTATCCTCTTTCATAACATCAGCTACTGCGATCATACCGATCAGTTTATTGTTTTTTGTGAAAAGCAGTGGGGTTTTTCCTTCTCCTGCCAGCTTTTCTGCCTGTAATATCAGTTCCGGTGCAATGGATATCTGATTGCTGATATATTTCATGCTGCCGCCCGTCAGAACTTCATTATCTAATACCGCACGAAGTCCATTTCCCGGAAGTGCCTGAAAATCAGAAACTTCTCTGGCTGTGATCTGTCTTTCCTCTGCCTTTGCAAGAATCGCTTTGGCAAGAGGATGCTCACTCTTCTTCTCCAGTGCATACGCATAGGTAAGAAGTTCTTCTTCCGAAATTCCGTCTGCCGGAACCAGATCTGTCACCTGAGGTTCACCTTTTGTGATCGTTCCTGTCTTATCTAATGCAACAATCTGTATCTTTCCTGCTTCTTCCAGAGAAACTGCTGTTTTAAACAGAATTCCGTTCTTTGCACCCATTCCATTTCCAACCATAATAGCAACCGGTGTGGCAAGTCCAAGTGCACATGGACAGCTGATAACAAGAACAGAAATGCCTCTTGCCAGAGCGAAACCAAATGGTCTGCCCACAAGCAGCCAGATAATCGTTGTGATAATGGCAATACTGATAACTGCCGGAACAAAAACTCCTGAAACGCGGTCAGCAATCTTTGCGATTGGTGCTTTGGTGGCTGCCGCATCACTGACCATCTTAATAATCTGTGAAAGTGTAGTATCTTCTCCTACACGGGTTGCCTCACATCTGATAAATCCTGACTGATTTACCGTTGCGGCAGAAACCGCATCTCCCGGATTCTTATCTACCGGAATGCTCTCGCCGGTAAGTGCCGCCTCGTTTACTGCACTGTTTCCTTCCAGGATCACACCATCCACCGGAATATTCTCTCCCGGGCGGACTACAAAGATATCACCTTTGCGCACCTGCTCAATCAGTACTGTAGATTCCTGGCCATCACGCACAACTACTGCTGTCTTAGACGCCAGTTTCATAAGACCCTTGAGTGCATCTGTTGTTTTGCCTTTCGAACGGGCCTCCAACATTTTTCCAACTGTGATCAGAGTAAGAATCATGGCAGCAGACTCAAAATAAAACTCCATCATATAGTTCATAACTGCCGCAGAATCTCCGTCTACCTGTGCCCTTGTCATGGCAAAGAGTGCATAAACACTCCACACAAAAGAAGCCATTGAACCGAGTGCTACCAGTGTATCCATATTTGGAGCGCGATGCCAAAGGCTCTTAAATCCACTGATAAAGAATTTCTGGTTGATAACCATTACGATTCCTGCAAGTAAGAGCTGTACCAGTCCCATTGCGACATGATTATCATTAAACCATGCCGGAAGCGGCCAGCCCCACATCATATGTCCCATTGAAAAATACATCAGCACAAGCAGGAAACCTGCTGATGCGATCAATCTTCTCTTTAATATTGGGGTTTCATGATCTTCCAGTGCTTCTTCCGCTGCTGATGCAGACATCTGTGCTCCGGAAGCTCCTTTTAGTGAAGCGCCGTATCCTGCATCCTGTACTGCCTTGATGATCTCGCCTGAGCTGGCAGTTCCTTCCACTCCCATGGAGTTTGTCAGCAGGCTGACAGAACAGGATGTCACACCCGGAACCTTGGATACAGCCTTCTCAACTCTGCTGCTGCAGGCTGCACAACTCATCCCGGTTACATTGTATTGTTCCATCTTCATTCCTCCTCGTATTTCTATTTCGTAACTGTTCAGTATCTTCACAGTTAGTAAACTGCTGAATAGTCACTCTATTTCATAAGCCTCTGCAAAGTAGCAACCAACTCATCAATTGTCTCATCCTTACCTTCCCGGATATCTCTGGCAACGCAGGTACGGATATGATTCGCAAGCAGTTCTTTGTTAAATGCATTTACTGCCGCATTTACCGCAGCAGACTGAATCAGAATATCATTGCAATATGCATCATTCTCCAGCATACCGATAATTCCACGAATCTGTCCTTCTACGCGTTTGAGACGATTGATCAGCTTTCTGCGTTCCTCTTCGGAACGGTCTGTGTGCTTCTCACAGCAGGGACAGGCCTTCTTTTGTGTATCTGTCATATAGTATACCTCCTATCGATAAACCAAATAATATTTCAAAGTAAATAGATATTTCGCAACTCATTCATATCGGATTAGCTAATATATTTTTCCATTCTATTCTCTGTCCTTTTCAAATACCCTATCTGGGTATCATTACAATGATTACTATATACCCCAATGGGGTATTTGTCAATACTATATTTTTATAAATCCCATACATCTCGAAGCATATTGCTGAAAATGGCGCAAACCGCAATATTCCGCAGATAAAACTCTGATTCTTTTATAACTATAAAAAGAGCCTTCACAGAAACGCCGTCCAGCCTATGTTGACAACAGTATTTTCTGCAAAAGCTCTTATTACTATCCTCTATGTACTTTTCTTCTTACAAAATAGAAGCAAATCACCTGCATAATGATCGTCAATATCCAGGATACCGGATAGGAAATAAACAGAATTGCCAGTGATCTGTGATGTGGAAAGATTCCAAAAATCCACACAATTCTGGTTCCAACTGTTCCGATTACAGACAAGATCATTGGAACACCGGAATGTCCCATTCCACGTAAAGCTCCCGGAAACAGATCCATGATTCCGCAAAGGAAATACGGTACTGTGGTATAGGAAAGAATTTCCATTCCACATCGGATTACATCTGTGTCCTTGGTGTAAATCTTAAGAAGTTCCGGTCCGAAGAAATAGGCACTGCATCCAAGTGTAAGTGCCGTAACCATGGAAATAATGATGCAGTCAATCAGAACTTTATCCATACGCTTAAACTTACGCACACCATAATTCTGACTGGTAAAACTCATACATGCCTGTGTAACAGAGTTCACAGCTACATACAGAAATCCAAAAATATTATTGGCTGCTGTATATCCCGCCATGGCAATCGATCCAAAAGAATTTACAGAAGACTGCAATAATGCATTGGAAAAATTAATGACTGTGCTCTGGATTCCCGCTGGAATTCCCACCTGGAAAATCTGTTTCAGATAATCCTTATTAATCCTGAGTTTCGAAAAATACAGCTGGTAACTGGTCTGCGAATTACATAAACATCTGATTACCAGAATACAGGAAATCATCTGGGAAATTACTGTAGCAATGGCAACTCCTGCCACATCCAGATGAAATATAATCACAAGTATCATGTTTAATATGGCATTCACAACTCCTGAAACAACTAAGAAAATCAATGGCCTTTTCGTATCGCCTACCGCTCTTAAAATTGCTGCTCCATAATTATATAACATAAAAAACGGCATACCAAGAAAATAAATTTTCATGTACAGAGCTGACTGTCCGATTACATCCGCAGGTGTCCCCATTAATTCCAACGCACCCCGGGAAAAAATCAGTCCAACAAATGCCATAACCACACCACTGATCAACGCCAGAGTTACCGAAGTATGAACCGTATCCGACATCTCTTTGCTTTTACCGGCTGCAAAAAAACGGGCAGCAAGTACATTCGCACCAAGCGAGATTCCGATAAACAGGTTAGTAAACACATTAATCAGTGCAGTGGTAGAACCTACCGCTGCAAGTGCCTGACTTCCACTGAATCGTCCAACCACCACGATATCTACAGCATTGAACATCAGCTGTAAAATACCCGACAGCATTAAAGGCAATGAAAACGAAATCAGCTTGTCCATGATGGTTCCGTTGCACATATCTATTTCGTATTTATTTTGTTTCACTTTATCTTCCACCCTCTATATTATTACTAATGTACCGATAAGTCGGTTCTTAAAATAATTTTGTCGATACACTAAGCATGGGCTTCTATATCTATAGCAATTCCATAGCATACTGCAAGTGCTATAATTTTATTTATTCTTTATCAGAAGTCCTGTTTTTCTGCCGGAATCAGTCTACAAGTGTTCCGAAATAGTAGAATCCCTTGCAGGTGTCCAGTTTTACTTTCACATATTTACCGATCAGATCCTGACATCCCGGGAAATGAACGAGAAGATTGTATTCTGTTCTTCCTGTAAAGATCCCTTTTTCTTTGCTCTCTTCTTCTACAAGAATCTCCTGCACGGTTCCCTCAAAACGAGAAGAAGCCTTACGGCCTTTCTCCTGCACCAGTGCAAGGAGACGGTCAAAACGATCTTTTACTACATCTTCAGGTACCTGATTCTCCATTTTTGCCGCAGGTGTTCCGCTTCTCTTAGAGTAGATGAATGTGAATGCAGAATCGAAATCGCATTTCTCAACCACATCCAACGTATCCTGGAAATCTTCCTCTGTTTCTCCCGGGAATCCTACGATGATATCTGTAGTCAGGGAAATGTCCGGCACTGCTTTGCGGATTTTGCTTACAAGTTCCAGATATTTCTCTTTGTCATAACGGCGGTTCATAATCTTTAAGATACGGCTGCTTCCAGACTGCATCGGCAGGTGAAGGTGGTGGCACACTTTCTTGCTCTCAGCCATTGTCTGGATCAATTCATCAGAAAGATCCTTCGGATGAGAAGTCATGAAACGGATTCTCTTTAATCCCTCAATCGCCTCTACCAGCTTCAGAAGCTGCGCAAAAGTAACCGGATGCTCCAGCGTCTTACCATAAGAGTTAACATTCTGTCCCAGAAGCATTACTTCTGTCACACCATCTGCAACCAGTGCTTTGATTTCTTCCACGATTGCCTCCGGCTCGCGGCTCTTCTCTCTTCCTCTTACATACGGCACGATGCAATAGCTGCAGAAATTATTGCAGCCAAACATAATATTTACACCTGTTTTAAAGGAATATTTACGATCAGCAGGCATTCCCTCTACGATCTCATCAGACTCTTTCCAGACATCAATGATCTGTCCTTCTGTGTTTAAGCTTCTGTAAAAAAGTTCCGGAAATTTATGGAAATTGTGAGTACCGAAAACCAGATCTACAAAAGAATAATCCTTGTGAATCTTCTCGATAACTTCCGGTTCCTGCATCATGCATCCAAATAATACGATCTTCATCTCCGGTTTCTTTTTCTTAATGCTCTTTAAATGTCCAAGATGTCCATAAATCTTCAGGTTCGCATTCTCACGGACTGTGCAGGTATTATAGATAACAACATCTGCTTCTTCTTCCTTAAATACTTCTTTATAGCCCATTCGTTTTACGATTCCGGCTACTGTCTCTGTCTGCAGGGAATTCATCTGACATCCAGCATTCTGAATAAAGAAAGCTGGCTCTTTCTCATATTTTTCTTTAACGATCTCTGTGCATTTATTGATATATTCTAATTGTACTTTACTTTCCTGTGTATTATTGTTCACTCTTGATTCCTCATCTTTCTATAAAAAGTAATCTTCAGGGCGTCCTTTTTATCATACAAAATTTGTCCTCTTATGTCAAACGCTATTTTACAAACGCACCACTGTTTAACGAATAAATATATTCCAACGGAATCATTCTTAATTCCTCTATTTCTCCCTTACGGTAATCTGGGATTTCAATCGCCATAGAAGGCTGCCGGATCACTTCCGCATAAAATTGTTCCGGTGATCCCATATCTGGTTTTGTCCCTGTTTTTCTCGTCATTGCACCTCCGGCGATTCCTTTTTCCAGACGGTATCCTGAACATTTCTGCAAATGCCTTGCAAGCCGATAATTTCTTTGATTATAGGCAAATCCTTTCTCCTGTCTGCAGTAAATGATCTTTCCTCTTGAATAACTGAAGGTAAGAAGTCCTTCACTTGAATATTCCTGAAAAATATTGATCAGCGCCCTAGTCTCATTTTCACTGGCAGGTTCCTGATTGATTTTTTTGCGCTGATAATAATTTGTAGGGAAATTTCTCCGCAGATCAATCCCCCTGGCATTGCTTTCATAATCATCCACCGGTTTATCCTGCATTTTCAACATTTGTCTGTAGATCGGATTTCGGATCGCACCATATCCTTTCTCTGAGATTTCATAACTGTCAGGATTCAGGATCGGAATAGCACAGATCCTTACTTTATCCAGAAGTCTTTGAACTTCATAACTCTCACCCATAATCCAGTTGCTTTCATAGGCCACGCAATACTCTTTTATATTCGATAACAAGTATTCCGGAAGATTGCCATCTCCACTTTCTATTCCACTCAGGCAGAAAATACATCTGTCACCTTTTCCTATTTCCAGCATGGGAATCATCCTGTCATCGTGACTTCTTCCGATTACCCTGAATTGTGCAAACTCTCCATATCTCTGTCCGATTTCCCACATTGTATAATAAAGTTTCTCATATGTACCCGACTGTTCTGCTGCCATACCGGCCATCCTCCTTTCATTCGCAAAGATTGCGCTCTATACTATATATATGAAAAGAGACAGATCCTAAGACCTGTCTCTTAAAAATTTTTCCTGCCGGATATTTATATATTTCGTATTTCCTATTCAGACTATCTGAATCCATGAAATGCCTTACCAATTCTCTGGATATTACCTTTCTTTCTTACGTCTTCTTACAAGCACATATCCACCAGCAAGAACAGATGCAGCTGCCAGAGCAAACATAGTTCCGATCGGTGATTCATCACCTGTGGATACTGCGGATTTGGATGTACCGTTTGTGCCATTAGCATATGTGGTAGGTGTTACATCTGTAGTTCCTCCGTCTGTTGTTCCATCACCGGAAGTTGTTCCATTACCATTTGTGCCGTCTGCACCCGGTGTCACACTTGCCTGAGCCAGAGGAGCTGCCTTAAACTGATAGGACAGAATCTCTGAAGCATCTGTGTCTTCCCAGTTAGTTCCGCTATACACCTGTTTATTATATTTAATATAGATTGTGTACGCTTTCTCTGCATCTGTATAGATACCATTCTTAGCGCCAATCTTCCATGATGTATTCCATGTTGACGGATTCTGAGACATGCTCCATCCTGCCGGAACCCATCTTACATCTCCCTCTCCAGGATTGTTGTTCTGAGTACCTGCTCCAATTACCTTGAAATCATAGAATGTATTTGGATAGAATACAAGAGCATTCTCAAATCCCTGTACAACGCTCTCATTTACATTCGGTACAACTGCGGTATGAGGCGGAGTTGGTGTAACAGGGCGTTCTGTTGACTCAGGCTGGAACATTACAGAACCATAATTACTCTTATCCTTATCACTTACTACACATACATAAATATCAACATCATAATCAGGAAGATCTGTAACCTTTGTTGTCACATTGGTATCAGCATCAATCGGAGCTCCCACCATAGAAGTATCGATTGTCGGTGCCTTCTCACCACGTTTTACCCAGTCGATATAATAGGTACCTTTTACATTAGACTGAAATTTAATTTTAACAGTACTGTTTCCGGACCACTTGCATTCTTTTCCTGTGACTTTGAGCTTCGCTTCCGCAGGAGTCGGTGTAGCACTCGGCTCTGCTGTGCCGGACAGTTTTCCATCCTCGCCAAGTTTCAGGCTGGAGTCTCCCTCATATGTAATCTGAGAAAGAACATCTGCCAGCTTCACATCAGTAACATTATCGTCCAGTTTTACTACAGTTCGGCCTGCTTCTGCTTCCTGAACAGCAACACCGATCACAGAATCTGTAACAGCACCGGTTACATTGATCACGCCTTCTTTGTCAAGTACAAGGTTGCTTGTAGCCTCCGGGAAAGAATTGGTAACTGTATTTCCGGTAACACTTACTGTTCCTTTGATATTTACAGTTCCTTCACTGTAAATGGCACCGCCTGCTGCGGCAGAGTTTGCTGTGATCGTGCCGCCCTGAAGATATACGTTTGCACCTGCTGCGTTATTGATCGCGCCGCCATTGCCTGTTGTGGTATTTCCGGTAATTGTACCTCCCAGAATATACACATTTGCACCTGCTGCATTATTGATCGCAGCACCATCTCCTGTTGTGTTATTTCCTGTCAGAACTGCATCATCAGTTAATCCATAGTTACCGCTTACAACCTCTACAATAGAACCAGTAACACCATCACCAGATCCATCAACCGTCAGACTGCCGGATCCGATAGCAGTTCCATTGGAATCTGTTACAGAACCACCTGCCATCTGCAAATTACCACCATTTACAGTAAACATGCTGTCTGTGAATCCTGCTGCACGTTTGATTGTAGTATCTTCCGCTGCAACCAGCATAATATTCTTAGTAGCCGGAACATCTACAGTAGCATTCAGTTCAATCTCACCTTTTACTTTAACATAAGTAGGTGTGCCTGTCAGATCTGTTGTATCCGGTACTGCTGCAAACGCATCTGCAAGAGTTGTATAAGACTGATCACCAACTACGATTGCTGCCGCAGCATCAGCTTCTGCAGCCTGAGCATCTGTTTCATCCTGTGCAGGGGTTTCTTCTTCCTCTGCCGGTGTTTCCTCAGCTGGTGTCTCTGTCGGATCTGCTGCCGGATCTTCCACCGGTGTTTCATCGGCTGGTGCCTCATCGTCTGGTGTCTCTGCTGGATCTTCTGCCGGTGCTTCTGTATCTGCTGCATCAAGTTCTCCGGAAACTTCCTCACTTGCTGCTTCCACTGCTGTATCTGCTGCTGCAAATGCGGCTGTCGGTGCCATTCCCACGGACAATGCACTTGCCATTAATAAAGCAAAAAGTTGTTTTTTTCTCATTTTATGTCCTCCCGTGAATGAGTTTATAATCAAATCTGTTACTGCCTGCTATCCTTCTTTCCTCCCGGGAAGCAGGTGGTAACCCCAAATCTGAGATGAAGTATATCACATCTTTCAGAAAAAATCAATGTTACTGTTGGCTATGGACGCACCTGTCCATTTCCATAAATAATATATTTCGTTGTGGTCAGAGCCTGCAGTCCCATCGGTCCTCTCGCATGAAGCTTCTGCGTACTGATACCAATCTCTGCTCCAAAGCCAAACTCAAAGCCATCCGTAAATCGTGTAGAAGCATTCACATAAACCGCTGCCGCATCCACTTCGTCCAGGAACTTCTGTGCATGCTCATAATTATTTGTGATAATAGCCTCTGAATGCTTGGTATTATACTTATTAATATGAGCAATTGCCTCTTCCACAGAAGAAACCACTTTGATTGAAAGAATATAATCCAGATATTCCTTTCCCCAATCCTCTTCTGTAGCATGTACCGCTCCCGGAATCAGATCATATGCCGCTTCATCTGCACGGATTTCCACATGTTTCTCCTGAAGGCGTTTCGCAAGGACAGGAAGAAATGCATCTTTGATATCTTTATGTACAAGAACGGACTCGCAGGCATTGCATACACCAACTCTCTGAGTTTTTGCATTAATAATAATGTTTGCCGCCATCTGCAGATCTGCTGTCTCATCTACATACGTATGACAGTTACCTGTACCTGTCTCAATAACAGGAATGGTACTCTGTTCTACTACCGCTTTGATCAGGCCTCGTCCTCCACGTGGGATAAGCACATCCACATATTGATTCATCTTCATAAATTCAGCCGCTGTCTCTCTTGAAGTGTCAGAAATAAGCTGAATTGCATTCTCTGTCACTCCCTGCTCTTTCAGAGTTTCTCTGATGCAGTTTACGATTGCTTCATTTGAATGGATTGCATCGCTTCCGCCTTTTAAAATCACTACATTACCTGTCTTAAAGCATAACGCAAATGCATCCGCTGTCACATTTGGTCTTGCCTCGTAGATAATTCCAATTACGCCAAGCGGTACTCTTTTCTGTCCGATAAGTAACCCATTCGGACGTTTCTTCATTCCCATCACTTCTCCGATCGGATCTTCCAGAGCAGAAACCTGTCGCAGCCCCTCTGCCATTCCTTCAATTCTGCTCTCTGTAAGGAGAAGTCTGTCAATAAGTCCCTCTGGCATATGATTACGTTTTCCTTCTTCTACATCCAGTGCATTGGCACTGATCAATGTCTGCGCATCTTTTACCAGTCTGTCTGCCACTGCAAGAAGCACTTCATTCTTCTTGTTTGTGGAAAGATTTCTCATTTCTGTTTCGGCTGCCTTTGCATTCATGCCAAGGCGATTCAGCATCTCATTCATGTCCCGGTCTCCTTTCAGTCAGTAAGATAGCATGTCTCCTCTTCTGTTACCACGATCTGCGGGCAGATATCTGTAGGTTCTGTCGGAACCTCCGGCAACATCTGAAAAGAAAATGCGACAGCAACCCGCTCAAGCTGCGGATGCTTCTCAAGATAGCGGTCATAAAATCCTCCGCCATATCCAACCCTGTGATTCTCTCTGTCAAAAGCCACGCCTGGCATGATCATAAGAGCCTCTGGCCATTCAACAATCTCCCCCGATGCCGGTTCGGGAATCCCAAAGTATCCAGGTTCAAGCTGTGAAAAATCGGTCAGTTTATAAAATACCATATCCTTTTCCACAACCTTTGGAACTGCAACTTCCTTTCCGGCCTTCCATGCCTCTTTTATAAGATACTCCGTTACAACTTCATGATTGTAATCTGCATATACCAGAATCTGACTGGCGTTTTTGAATGCAGGAAGCGCTGTCACTCTTTCGGTGATTATAAGACTCATAGTTCTTATCTGCTCATCACTGCGCAGCTTTCTTTCTGCAAAAATTTTCTTTCTAATGTCTTTTTTTGATTCCATATCTCTCACCCAGATTAACGATACTTCCATCTTCCTGTTTTACATCAATATTATCAAGCTGAGAACGCAGATTCATGCGGACAGATGCCAGATACTCCTTACGGAGCAGATCTCTCTCTTTTTTCTCTTCTTCTGTAAGTCCTACGCTCTTCGCTTTATGTGCAAGTGCATTAATACGGTCAATCTTTTCGACTTCCATAGTATTTCTCCATTTCTTAGCTATATATTTAATTTCTTTATTTCACAAGAAAGTATCCTGTTTGTAGACCTCTTACAACAGTCTGTCAATAATATCGATCAGGTAAACTTCCTCTTTGGACTGGCTTACAAACAGTGTGCCGTAATTACGTCCTTCTGTAATCTTATGGATGATATGGAAATCTGCTCCATTTGCAATTACCATATCCACGCCTGCTGCTGATGCAATCTGTGCAGCAGTCAGCTTTGTAGCCATTCCTCCGGTTCCTACCTTACTTCCTGAAGTTCCTTTTCCCATGTTGAGCAGTTTATCATCCAGGTTCTCTACCACATCAATAAATTTCGCATTCGGGTTTGTGTTCGGATCATCTGTAAAAAGTCCGTCGATATCAGATAACAAAATCAGCAGATCAGCCTGAACAAGAGCTGCAACCACTGCCGACAGTGTATCATTATCACCGAATTTCTCCAGGTTCTGAAGCTCATAGGTAGAAATAGAGTCGTTCTCATTTACAATAGGGATAACTCCCAGACTCAGCAATTCATTAAAGGTATTCTGCGCATTCTTTCTGTTGATATTATTTACCATCGTATTTTTGGTCATCAGAATCTGTGCAGATGGCTGATTATACTCTGAAAAAAGTTTCTGATAGATCATCATCAGTCTGGCCTGTCCTACTGCCGCACAGGCCTGCTTTCCTTTAAGTTCCGTCGGCTTTTCTTTCATTCCAAGTGCGGCAACTCCTGTTGCAATAGCACCTGAAGAAACAAGAATTACATCTTTTCCCTGATTACGCAGATCACTGAGTTCTCTTGCAAGAACTTCCAGCTTGCGGAGGTTCAGTCTGCCTGTCTCCGGATGTGTCAGGGAAGAGGAACCAATTTTGATTACAATACGTTTTTTATTCTTAAGTCTTTCCCGATAATTCATTCTTTTGTTACTCCATTTATATAACTTTAATTTTTGACGCTCTCTAACGAGTAATTCCAAGTTCATCCAGCGCTTTTGCCTGTTTCGCTTCCATAACAGTCGCTTCTTCAGATGTCATATGATCATATCCAAGAAGGTGAAGCATACTGTGCGCCACCAGGAAACAGAACTCTCTGGTTACACTGTGTCCGTATTCCTCTGCCTGTGCAAACACCTTATCCACTGAAATCATAATGTCTCCCAAAAGGAGTTCATCGGTGTCAAGGTCAAAATAGGATTCATCTTCTTCTACGATTTCATATCCTGCCGGTGTCTCAAAAGGAATCATGGGAAAAGAAAGTACATCTGTCGCCCTCTCAATATCACGAAACTCTGTGTTAACTCTCTTAATCTCCTCATTATCTGTAAGCACCAGGTTCACCTGCGCCTCATAGGGACATTCTTCCATTTCAAGAACCTTATCGGCTACTTTTACTGCCAGAGTCTCATAATCGATTCCCAGTTCCCGGTCTGTCTCATAATCGATCTGCATATTCATCGTTCATTTCCCCCGTTTCTGCGTCTTGCCGGTCTTTCAGGCTTTTGTTTCTTTTCATAATCATCATACGCCTGAACGATCTGCTGTACCAGCGGATGACGGACAACGTCTTTGCTGGTAAGCTGACAAAAACCAATATCATCTATTTTCTTCAGTACTTTCATTGCTACATCAAGTCCTGACGTAGCATCTCTTGGAAGGTCCTTCTGGGAAGCATCTCCTGTAATGATTACTTTAGAGCCGAATCCTATACGCGTCAGGAACATTTTCATCTGTGCAGGAGTCGTATTCTGCGCCTCATCAAGGATGATAAATGCATTATCAAGTGTACGTCCTCGCATATAGGCAAGAGGTGCTACTTCAATCAGACCACGTTCCATATTCCTGGCAAAGCTGTCAGCTCCCATGATCTGATACAATGCATCATAAAGCGGTCTCAGGTATGGATCGACCTTGCTCTGAAGATCTCCCGGGAGAAAACCCAGCTTCTCTCCTGCTTCGATTGCCGGACGTGTCAGAATAATTCTGCTGACCTCCTCGTTTCTGAAAGCAGTTACCGCCATCGCCATTGCCAGATAAGTTTTACCTGTACCGGCAGGACCTACGCCAAAGACAATCATCTTCTTACGAATCTGTTCTACATAATCCTTCTGTCCAAGTGTTTTCGGTTTAATAGGTCTTCCCTGAATCGTATTGCATATAAAATCTTTATCTATCTCAGTAAGAACCTCATTTCTCTGCTCCATTGCCAGAGAAAGAGCATAATTTATGTTCTGTCTTGTGATCGTGTTGCCTCTCTTTGCAAGCACCACAAGCTCTTCTATTAATTTCTTCGCAGAAGATGTGCTCTGTTCATTGCCAAGTATCTTAAGAATTCCGTCTCTGGAAATCACCGTTACGTTCAGTGTTCTCTCAATCAGTTTAAGATGCTCGTCAAACTGGCCAAATACATTTGATTCCAGATCAGCAGGCACTTCTGTGTGTAATTCAATAATGTTACCAGCCATCCTGTGATGTCCTTTCATGTACATAATTCTGGATTACCATTCGCCTGGGCTGTTGCCCGCGAAAGAACCAGATGTGTCTATTGTAACACCTCCTTGCAAGTTTTTAAATAAAAACTTCCCTCATTTACCTATTATTTTGTGAAGTTTCTGTGTCGGCATTTATCGTCAATATAGCATAGAACCTGTTTAGTTACTGTTCACACGACACTATCCCGCGAGGTGTTTTGGCATGAAAATGCCAAAATCCCGAGACATACGGCGCGAATTTATGCGATCAGCATAAATTAAGTTTGCGAAGCAAACGATACTCCTTGAGCTTAGCGCAAGGAGGTTCATATTTCCTGCATCGCGAAGCGTGTTACTGAGAACGAAGTGAACAGTAATCCTGTTTACAGGTCAAACTCCCTCACCGGATTTTTGTATCTTTCTCCTTTATCACCTGTTCTTTACCAATCTGTTCTACGACTTGTATGGTTCCCCTCGTAATGCAAGACTGTCCGGTAATTCTGGTTGTTATATTAGTTTTTAAAATCTTCAGATTATCTTCCAGAAGTTTTTTCTCGTATTTTTGTAATTGCTGTGCAGCCTCCCCATTGGCCGCTTCCGGCGTATAAGTTTCTTCTTTTGATTCATAATTTACAACTTTTGCCCGTCCTATCCATACAGGCAGCAGAAAATTTTCTGTAATATGCAGAGGTTCTTCCTCCGTAACACATCGCTGACTTTGAACCACCGGTCCGTATAATCCAAGATACCATTGTCCTATGCGAAAGTATAATCCACGTTTTATTTTTCCAGCTGGTTTTTCCACCGGATGCTTCATTGAAAATTCCTGATAATATGAAATCTGTCTGGAAATAAAAATGTCTGCATCTGCATGAACATATTCATTTCTCACGATTTCCTGGCTGTCATTCATAATATGAAGTTCTCCGGATACCAGAAGTTCCCCTTTTTTACATACATCCCCGGGGTTCTTTACAGGTACTCCACAACGAACGATCATATCCGTAATTATCCCTTCTTTATCTGCGATCAAGTCACAAGGACTTGTATCCGCAGAATCTTCTTTTTCAGTAATTCCCTCCTGAAGTTCGAGAATCAGACGGGTTCCTTCTATCCTTGCAGATACCCATGTAGTTTCTGTGAATTTTCTTCGTACTGCTGCCGCAAGCTCAGAACAATTCACTTTCTTTTTCGCCATTCCGTGAACGATACCCTGTTCATCAAGGAAATCCAGTATCTCTCCTGTACCGTTTCGGACATTTCCCTCTATATGAATATTCCAGATTCTCCCCGTCATAAAAAATATCAGAACACATCCAAGAAGCATTCCTGCAAAAAAAGCTTTTCTTTTTTTATTTGCGAAAAAAAAGAAGGGCATTCCCCGTTTTTGTATAATCTGAATATGTACACCTGTTTTACTCCGAACCGGTCTTAAGCGCCAGAAATCTCCTGCCCGCATTTGAGCAGTAACCTGATCATTATTTTTGTACTGTATTTTCTCCATATAAATCTTTCTGCTTCTGCAGAGATTTAAAAAGCGTTCCGGATATTCTCCTCTCACAAGAATGATTATGTAACCATATATTAATTTCAGGATTTTTTCCATTCCCACCACCTGATTTTTATGTCATCTGCTTCTTTGGATAAATACCTGAGATATTCCCGGTCACCTTCATTGCGCTGGAAGTATACCAGAGAATCTCCAGATTTTTTCCACAGATGCTTACCTTTCCCCGAAGAGACCGGACTACAATTTCTGTAGGTGTATATCTGGAAATAGACTTATAATTCTCAATGAGAATTTCCATTGAACCAGTCATAGTAATAATCGTTTCACTATATGCCAGATCAGGAGGAATCTCTAACGCTGATACCATCTGTTCCTTCCACCGTCCCAATTTTCCCATAAAAAAATCCCTCCGGCTTTTAGTATCAGTCTATGCCAGAGAGATTATACAAATTCCAGTTTAACGAAACAGAACCATAGAAAACCACAGAATGGTATTTCCTCCAAGATTATATTCCATAGATTCGCGCTCTACGATCTCATTTACTACCACGCCATGGCTCTCCAGACATGGATGCATCCGCTCTGGATGCCTGCAGGGTTTTCCTTCCTTGTATGCGCATTTTTCACAGATATCGCAGGATTCTGTCGAAAGGATATATGTCTCATATCCTTCCCTGTTCAGGTATTTTCCCACCTCTGTGGTCAGATCTTCGTGCGCATGTCTGGTAGATAACATTTCTTCCATATTCATAATATCCGAAACTTCCGCCACACTGGAAAAGAAAACAGCCTGTGGAAAACTTCTTATTTTCTTTTCACATTCCTCTAAAGTACCCACTGCCGGCGGACAGGCCCAGGTAGAATCATAACGCTCACATTCTTCTCTGCAGATCGTACGCACGCGCTCTTCTACCCCAATATCCTTCGTATCAAGCAAACGATATTCAAAAATAGGATATTGCGAAATAAACTCTTCAAATTTTTCTGTATTCATGTCTTTTGTCTTCTTTCATTTTATATTCGTATTGTGCAGCACTCATATTATAAGATGTCAGGATCAAAAGATCAGAAAGTCGTTCGTGCTTGCACGATAAGACTTTTGAACTTAACATCATTATAATATCCTATCAGATATTCACCATCCGCAGAAATCCCGCATTTATTTGTGATATGGCTCATGGTTCATGATGCGGTAACTTCTGTATATCTGTTCCAGAAGAATCATCTGCATCAACTGATGAGGAAATGTCATCTTTGAAAAACTCAGCTTATAATCCGCACGTTTTAACACCCTGTCGCTTAATCCCAGTGATCCGCCGATTACAAAAGCAATGGAGCTGATACCAGAAACCCCCAGTTTTTCAATCTTTTCAGAAAGCTCTACCGAATCCAGCATTTTTCCATCAATTGCCAGCGCGATCACATAGTCCTGCTCCCGGATATGCTTCATCAGACGCTCTCCCTCTGTATCTTTGATCTGTATATTTAATGCTTCCGATGCCTTATCAGGTGTTTTCTCATCGGCTACCTGACAGAAAGTCAGTTTACAGTATCTGCTGAGTCGTTTCGCATATTCTGCAATTCCATCGGATAAATATTTCTCTTTAATCTTTCCAACTGTAATAATACGGATTTCCATTATTTAATCTTCCTTACTTCTAATGTGTCAACAAAGTTACTGTCCACTTCGTGAACAGTAACTCGACAAATTCTAATTCAAAGCAAAAGCCACTAATATTGCAGATAATACTCCATCGTAGTCACTTTACTGACCTTACCATTGGCAGCTACAAGAATCACATTTAATTTATGATATCCAACAGGCATGGATATTGGCTGTTCATAAAGTGTACTGTTAATATCCGGCTGAGAATCAAACGCGTAATATGCCTTACATCCATCCGGCACAGTCACTTTTATTTTGGTTTTCTTATCATAATCGCCGGACTTTGGTGTTACCTCTGGTGCATCTGGTGTCTTCAGAACAATCACATATTTTCTGTAGATCATATCACTCTCAATGCCTTTATCATTCACACCAATCGCTTTAACTTCTGTCGTTCCCTCTCTCAAAGTAATCGGCTCTGTATACAACGCACTGTCTTTTGTAGGTACACTTCCATCCAGAGTATAATAAATCCGGGCATGATCTGCCCTCAATTCCAGAGTCTGTACCGATGCATAAGTACCCGACGCAGGATTTGACACAGGAGTTTCGCAGATATAATCACTGCATTTATCCTGAACTTCCTTACTTGCATGTTTCAGTACATTTCTTACTTCCTCAGTATTTCCGTTCTGTACAAGAAACTCCACATATTCCCTGTATAATGACACTCCGGCAGTTTTATTACGTATAAAAGGTTTCAAAACAAGAATTGCTGATTTCCTGTCTCCCAGCTTCTCCATACTCTTCGCCAACAAGAGATTTGCAGCCTCACTTTCCGGTTTCAAATCAAGGGCATCTTCCGCAATCTTTAATGCCCTTTCATAATTCTGCTGTTCATACTGCCTCTTTGCGCCGGAATACAAAGCCGAAAAAGAATGTAACTGCCGATAACACAGTGCCCCCAGCAATATTGCCGCAAATGCCACAAGACATATCAGCTGTTTTTTACTGATATGTCTGATATATCGTTTTTTTCTCTTCCATTTTTTTAATTTATTAAAATATTTAAACTTGGATTTCTTCTGTGGCGGACGATTCTGCTGTTCTTTCTTCATAAGTGTTTCTACAGAATCAAACTCTTTTACCCAAGGTATCTCTGCAAGACAATACGGGCAATACAAAGACCCCTTCTCCACTTCTTTGTGACATTTCGGACATTTCATAGGCAGTCCTCACTTACTGGTTCTCAAGATAATTCTGAAATTCTTCCATAGACATAAGAACTTTTCTCGGTTTAGTCCCTTCTTCCGGACCAACTACACCTGCATCGCAAAGCTGATCCATAATTCTGGCAGCACGATTAAAGCCAATTTTAAACATTCTCTGAAGCATGCCAATGGAAGCTTTCTCTTTTTCAATGATAAACTTACCAGCTTCCTCGAAATGTACATCCCTGTCATCACCAGACATTCCTGCTGCTGTTACAGGAGAGTTCACCTGCTGCTCAATCTGCTGGTTATATTGTACTCCCGGATTCTTATCTGCAAGAAACTCAACCACCGCACTGACTTCATCATCAGAAACAAACGCTCCCTGAAGTCTCGCCGGTTTCTGATATCCCTGTGGATAAAAGAGCATATCACCTTTTCCAAGAAGTTTCTCTGCCCCATTCATATCCAGGATTGTTCTGGAATCGACACCAGAGGATACAGAAAAAGCAATTCGAGAAGGCATGTTCGCCTTGATCAGACCGGTAATAACGTTTACAGATGGTCTCTGTGTCGCAATGATCAGATGAATACCGGCAGCACGCGCAAGCTGAGCCAGACGGCAGATCGCATCTTCCACCTCACCCGGTGCAACCATCATAAGGTCTGCAAGCTCGTCCACAATGATTACGATCTGAGGCATCTTCACCGGTTCTTCTTCCGCTCCTGCCTCCTTGATCTGTTCTGCTTTTCTGTTATATTCATCCAGATTACGCACACCATACTCTGCGAAAGTATTGTAACGATTTGTCATCTCCTGTACCGCCCAGTTTAAAGCTCCTGCCGCTTTTTTCGGATCTGTTACGACCGGAATAAACAGGTGCGGAATTCCATTATAAACACTAAGTTCTACTACTTTAGGGTCAATCATAATAAGCTTTACTTCTTCAGGTTTCGCTTTATATAAAATACTGATGATCAAAGTATTGATACATACGGATTTACCGGAACCTGTTGCACCGGCGATCAGAAGATGCGGCATCTTCGCAATATCCGTTACAACTGTCTTTCCTGCAATATCCTTACCTACAGCAAAAGATAGCTTGGATTTCGCTTTCTGGAACTCTTCTGACTGAAGCAGATCCCTGAGCATAACCGTACTGTTCTCTTTATTCGGAACCTCAATTCCTACTGCTGCCTTTCCCGGAATCGGTGCCTCAATACGGATATCAGGAGTTGCAAGGTTAAGCTTGATGTCATCTGCAAGACCAACGATCTTGCTGACCTTCACTCCCATCTCCGGCTGGAGTTCATAACGGGTAACCGTAGGACCACAGCTTACATTCGTCACTGTCACATTTACTCCGAAGTTATGTAATACTTCCTGAAGCTTCTGTGCTGTTTTACGCAGATATGCATCAGAATCTCCCTGTGATTTATTGCTTCCTTTTTTAAGAAGATTTAATGTAGGAAATTTGTATTCTTTTTTTACGGCTTCTTCCTGCTGGATAATCTCATGCTGAATATTTACAATTCCGCTCTGGATCTCTTTCTGAGAAGATTTAGGGTTCCTCGAAGGCTGCCGTGGTGCCTTCTCCTCCTGAAAAGGGGGCACATCCTCCGGCACTTTCGCTTGTTCAGAAGACCTGGAAACAGTGTCTGCGTAAGCCTCTTCTTTCTCAGCAAATAAATCTTCTTCCTGAGGAATATTCTCATTTTCGTATATATCTGATGTAGTATCAGCTCTGTGAATTTCAAAATTCATCGGGGAACTCATATATTTTGTCGCAGTTTCATCCTGCTCCTGATTTATATTCTCATGAGCTGTATCAGTACCTGCATCTTCTGATGACATTTCCGATGCTCTTGATACCGTCTTTTCTTCTTCACTGATTCTTTTTTTCTTTTTCTTCGGTTTCTCCTCCGGATATCCTGTCAGTTTGGTACCTTCAAGAAATCCACCTTTTTTCATTTTTTTCGCTTCAGCCGGATCAAGAAGGAAATCATCATCTGAAATCTCATCATCTCCGATCTCCTCTTCCAGTCTGCGGATTCGTTCTTCACGTCTTTCTTCACGCATAAGCTGGCGTTCACGGGCACGCTCCTCCCTGCGCATCGCACGCTCAGGCTGTCCCTGAACATATCGTGTATGTCCCTCTTTTACAAAATCACATATCTTTATAACGATCATAGTTATAAAATCCAGCAGCGAACGCTGTGTAATAATGATCATGCAGACAACAAACGCCAGAATAATGATAACATAACCACCAATCGTACCAAATGCAGATGTGATTGAAATACAGATTGCTCCACCAATCAGTCCGCCTCCAGTTTTATAATCCGCGCTTAATGAAAAGTAATCCAGCAAAGTCGTGCTTTTCATATAGCCATCCGTAAGAAGCTGTGCAGCTCCGCACATAAATAAAAACATTACAAATGCTGCCGCAAGTTTCTTATATGCCAGACGATTCGTCCTGTTGATCAGAATAAAAGCCGCTTCTAAAAAGAACACGATTGGAAATAAATATGCCATCAGGCCCATCAGTCCAAAACAGAAGTTACTGATCGCATCTCCTACAAAACCTCCCACGCCAAAATTGCTTGCCATCAGAATCACGCAGGCTGCCAGGATCACAAATATTATAATCTCTGTCTGAAATTTACCTACTTCCTGCTCCATAGCCGTCGGCTTTTTCGCATTCCTTGTATTTTTTGTACCTTTCCCCGAACGTCCGGTATTCTTACTCTTTGATGCTGCCATTATAAGGCTTCCCTCCTTAATTCTCTTTTATATCTCTCACGAATAATTCCTTCGTTTGCCGTACATACCTGAAACCTCCGATACTCCCGGCCTCATATCCTAGAAATCACCTTATTAGTATACTGGCCCTTATAAAACAAAATTCAACGCCAGTGTAATAATACCGACCGCAAATGAATAATATGCAAAATAACGCAGTTTCATATTCTGAGCCATCGCAACCGTACTTCGTATCACAAGACAGCCCACAAATCCTGCAATAACCATTGCAAATACATACGCAAAACCAAGTCCAACTGTCATCTCAGAAGCACCGAAATTTCCTATCTCAGTAAAAAAAGCGCCTACGATTGCAGGAAGGCTCATAAATACTGAAAAACGCACCGCAAATTTACGATTATATCCACATAAAAGTGCAGCGCATAATGTAAGTCCCATTCTTGAAATGCCCGGAAAAACCGCAAGTCCCTGACAGATACCAAGCCACATGGCGCTGTCATAAGAAGCCTCTTTCGGACCTTTTTTTCCACCGGACTTATTCAGATCAGTTACCAGAAGCAGTACTCCCGTAAGTAAAAATCCAATTCCCGGAACGATTGGCGAATCAGCCGCCAAAAGCGCCAGTCTCCTTCCTGTGAATCCCAGAAGTGCTGTCGGAATCATTGAAATAACAAGAAGTGCCCCTAATTTCCGATATGTTCCCGTCACGATTCTTGCATAATTCAGATTCTTACCGGTTCTTTTGTTATAGATATAAATATTCAGATTCCCGATAAGATCCATAAACATTCCCAAAAGTTCCAGAGCTATCTTCTTTAAATCTTTCCGAAACAAAAATATAATTGCAGCAGCAGTCCCCAGATGGAGTATCGCTTCCAGCAGCAAGCCTGTTCCATGATTTATTCCCATAAGCTGTTCCAGTGCGCACAGATGTCCCATACTGCTGACAGGAAGAAATTCCACCACTGCCTGAATAACAGCCAGCAAAATTAAATATACAACTATCATAAACTGATCCTTTTTCCGTTTCCCGATGTTCCTTAGTACATCATTTCGCAGATACACTGTTCCTTACACCAAATACGAAGATACACTAATTATTCATCGATTAGTTTGTTCATTGCTGCTTATCCCGTTCTCAGCAACTGATTTATACTGTATGTCTTTTGCTACTACATGCATAAATAAACAGTAACTCTTTCCCGACAATTATATTTATTATAGCACATTTAAAGATAGTTTACAACCAAAAAGCCCCCTGACTGAAAAACCAGCCAGAGAGCCCTGCGTTTGGACATTCAAGAGAATTTCTTAATAAATTCTCAATTATTTATTTTTAAGATATTCGTCGATACCTCTGGCACCAGCTTTACCTGCACCCATAGCAAGGATAACTGTAGCTGCACCTGTAACAGCATCACCACCGGCATATACGCCGTCTTTGGATGTCTTACCTGTTTCTTCTTCGGCGACGATACATCTTCTCTTGTTGATCTCAAGACCTTTTGTTGTGGAAGAGATCAGTGGGTTTGGTGAAGTACCAAGGGACATGATAACTGTATCTACATCCATGTCATATTCAGATCCTGGAATCTCAACCGGGCGTCTTCTTCCTGAAGCATCCGGCTCACCAAGTTCCATCTTAACAACCTTCATACCTTTTACATGACCATTTTCATCAACAAGGACTTCCTTCGGGTTAGTAAGAAGATCAAAGATGATTCCTTCTTCTTTAGCGTGATGAACTTCTTCTGCTCGTGCAGGAAGCTCTGCTTCACTTCTTCTGTATACGATATGTACTTCAGCGCCAAGTCTTAAAGCTGTTCTTGCAGCATCCATAGCAACGTTACCGCCACCTACAACTGCAACTTTCTTGCCGGCTGCGATCGGTGTATCATAAGACTCATCGAAAGCTTTCATCAGGTTGCTTCTTGTAAGGTACTCGTTAGCAGAGAATACACCACTTGCATTCTCTCCCGGGATGCCCATAAACATTGGAAGACCTGCACCTGATCCGATAAATACAGCTTCAAATCCTTCATCCTCGATCAGCTGATCGATTGTTGTGGATTTACCGATTACTACGTTAGTCTCAAATTTAACACCTAATTCTTTAACTTTCTCAATCTCTTTCTTAACAACTTTCTGTTTCGGAAGACGGAATTCCGGAATACCGTAAACAAGAACGCCGCCAAGTTCATGAAGAGCTTCGAATACAGTTACATCATATCCTGCTTTCGCAAGGTCACCTGCACAGGTAAGTCCGGAAGGACCAGAGCCGATAACTGCAACTTTATGTCCGTTCTTAACTTCTGCTCCTGCCGGTTTGATGTCATGTTCCAGGGCATAGTCAGCGACAAATCTCTCCAGTTTACCGATAGAAACGGCTTCACCTTTAATGCCACGGATACATTTACCTTCGCACTGTGATTCCTGAGGACATACACGTCCGCAGATAGCCGGAAGTGCGGAAGATAATCCGATTACTTTATACGCTTCCTCAATCTTGCCTTCTTTGATCTGTTCAATAAATCCAGGAATGTTGATGGATACAGGGCAGCCTTCTACACATTTCGGTTTCTTGCAGCCTAAGCATCTCTGTGCTTCTTCCATTGCTTCTTCCTGATTGTATCCAAGACAAACTTCTTCAAAGTTTGTTGCACGTACCTTCGGATCCTGCTCTCTTACAGGAACTTTCTTTAACATCTTTGCATCTGCCATTACTTGTCACCTCCGCACTGTCCGCATCCACCGTGGTGGGTATCGCCTTCCTGAAGCTTCAGTAATGCACGGCCTTCTTCGGTCTTGTACATCTGGCTTCTCTTCATAGCCTGATCGAAATCAACGAGATGTCCGTCGAATTCCGGTCCGTCTACGCAGGCAAATTTGATCTCATCGCCAACCTGAAGGCGGCATGCTCCACACATACCAGTTCCGTCAACCATGATCGGATTCATGCTGACAATTGTATGAATGCCAAGTTTCTTAGTAAGAAGACAGACAAATTTCATCATGATCATTGGTCCGATAGCAACACAGACATCATACTGTTTGCCTTCATTTGTTACCAGATCCTCAAGAGTCTTGGTAACCATACCGGAACGACCATAAGAGCCATCATCTGTTGTAACATACAGATTAGATACGGAAGCAAGTTCTTTCTCAAGGATTACCATATCCTTTGTCTTGGAACCAAGGATAACATCTGCTGTGATTCCATGCTCGTGCAGCCATTTAACCTGTGGATATACAGGTGCTGTACCAACACCACCGGCAACGAATACCAGTTTCTTTTTCTTTAATTCTTCGATATCTTCGTTAACGAACTCGGATGGACATCCAAGAGGTCCTACGAAGTCACGGAAAGAATCTCCTGCTTTTAATTCAGACATCTTAATAGTAGATGCGCCGACCTCCTGGAACACAATTGTAATTGTTCCTTCCTCACGATCATAATCACAGATAGTAAGCGGGATTCTCTCGCCCTTCTCGTCCATCTTTACAATAATAAATTGTCCTGGCTGACAATGGCTTGCAACACGCGGTGCGTGTACAACCATAAGATGGATCTTAGCTGCCAGTGTCTCAGCTTTTAAAATCTTATACATGGTTTTCCTCCTCGCAAATAATAAACCTCTAATAATAATACGCCAAAATCTGACATATGGCAAGAGTTGATTTAAAACATGCATAAGAAATTTTTATCTTTTCAAAATAAATTCTCTGTATTGTCTCAACAACTGGCTTGTTTCTCTGTATTAAACAATATTTTCAGACTATATAAGTCTATCTTTTAATATCAAATCTTATTCATCTTTTTGAACATCTTCTATTGTCTATTCTTTTTTTCTATCATTTCATACAGTTTTGCCAATGCTTCCTTAATCCCGCCAACCTCATCGATCAGCCCTTCCTGTACTGCCTCCTTTCCCTCTAACATCGTTCCTACATCCTTTACAAGCTGAGTTGTATCCAGCATCAGTTCTTCCAGACGTTCCTGGGATGCCCTGGAATGTTCAGAAATAAATGTGGTGATTCGGTCCTGGATTTTTTCCATATTCCGATAAGTTTGTGCCACTCCGATAAACATCCCGCTGGAACGCACCGGGTGAATCACCATGGTCGCACTTGGCACTACAAAAGAATAGTCCGCCGAAACAGCCATCGGAACACCAATCGAATGGCCTCCGCCAAGAACCAGAGATACCGTAGGAATGCTCAGCGATGCAATCATTTCTGCAATGGCAAGCCCTGCCTCCACATCTCCTCCTACCGTATTTAACAGAATTAACAATCCTTCTATCTCTTCATCATCCTCGATAATCGCAAGCTTCGGCAGTACATGCTCATATTTGGTTGTCTTTGAATGGGATGGTGCAGATTCATGTCCCTCCACTTCTCCGATGATCGTCAGAAGTTCCACTTTATGTTTTCTGGAATTGCTATCCAGAACCACCTGTCCCATCTCTTTGATCTGTTCGTTCTGTGTGTCTTCTTTTTCTAAATTCTTCTCTTTTTCCGCATTCTCTGTTTTTGATTTATTTTCACCGTTTTCGTTTTCCTCTTCATTCACAAGTGAATCCTCTTCTGATTTCCCTCTCTGTTTATTCTGATATCTGCACATTTCTGCATACTGTTCCAGAACGTCCATTTCTCCATCCTGCATTTCCGGGTTTCTTTTATTCATCATAATATCACGCATAAAAATACCTCCAAGATTATTCTCCTGGAGGTATTATGTATCATTTGCAAAATATTATTCTGTTTTCTGTCAGGCGGATATTCACAATCCGCTTTCGCTGCTTACCTAATCTGGTTAAATCATTCGTTCCAGTTTGTCCAAACGTCTGTTACATCGTCATCTTCATCTAAGAGATCCAGTGTTCTCTGAAGATCTTTAAGAGCCTGCTCGTCTGTCAGATCTACATATGTCTGAGGAATCATAGCAACCTGCGCTTCTGCAATTGGTGCTCCTGCTGAACTCTGTTTTGTATGTATAACATCAGTGAAATGTTTTATTTATCATTGCCAGTTTTAGTATAGCACCATTACGCAGAAAAATCAATAAAATTTTTTAATTGTTCTTTCTTGACATCACTTTTTATTAAGACTTATTTCTCAGATAAAGTCTTCAGCAGTTTTATCCAGCATTATCAGCATAACTACACGATAGACCATATCAACAATACTTCTTTTATATCCTTCATTTCTAATCACATAGTCTACTTCATCTTCAATTCCATCAAACTGTCCCACATCTGACAGATTTCTTCTATAGGCTTCTTCTATATCATCTCCACGTTCAAGAATTTTAATAAGCCTGTCTCTTCTTGGAACTTTTATATAGAAAGAGATAATCTTTAGATCAATATTCTTTTTTAACTGTCTAAGACCATGAGGAGTTAAAACAACCACTTTATCATCTGTGCAGTCTTCTTTAGCTGTTCCGTACTGCCAACCATTATAAGAAGCATGTTCAGCGAAAAGATTTTTTTCTACCATATCATTAAACTGCTCTTCTGTAATAAAATGATATGTCTCTCCATCTACATCTTCTTTTCTCATAGGCCTGGTGGTATATGTAACTATTTTATTAAAACCTAAAGCAACAAGCTCTCTTTCAATAGAACTTTTACCTGATGCTGATTCTCCTATAAGTACTATCATTCTTTTACCTCTTTTTCTTTTGTATAAGTAATTAAATTTTTGGCATATGGCAGTTCCAAAATCCAATCACAGAACTGATGCCATTCAGTTAACTTATGAGACTTCCTCTGAAAATACATAGAACGAAGATTCTCATAATTTAAACTAAGAGTTCTTGTCTGAAGCCATCCATTAGGCAACCAACGTACTAAAGCTTTCCAATAGCGTTTGTCTTTAGTCTCAAGATATTTCTGTCTATAGTGCTCACACTGATTAATAATAGCTATTGGGTCTTCAATCTCTGAATCGAAATCGTCTGTTTCAAAACAATCTAAAGCAATAGGAGTACTTGCTAGTTTATGCATTGTACTGGAACTATTCGCTACTGTTCCTACTTTATATGTATCGTACTCTTTCCACCAATAAAGCGGAGCAGTAATAGTTACAGATACAAAAATTTGTCTCATGAATTTTCTATGCTCTGGCCCGGCACTAATAAGTCTCTGACATAAATCCATATCGTTTGGACCAATGATATAATCCATCATATCACAGTTATGATCCTCGTATACAAAAGGACAATGATCGCATTCTTTATCAATACAATCCGTACTATCACTTTTACTATGAGACATCAATGGTAATCTCATCCCATACAGTGCTTCTTTAAAGTTATATACTTTTGTTCTTTCAAATTTCATATCAAACCCTCCAATTACTAATCTCTTCACAAAACCTATCAACATCTTCTACAGGACCAATAATATTTACATCTATATCTTTAGGTAAACCAAAAGATAGAACGCCGAGAATAGATTTTAAATCAATAGTGTATCTACCAAATTGTGCATCAATATCACAATTTTTAAATCTATTGGCAATACTGACAATTTCTGTAGCATCTGTTGAATCATTTAGTCGAATTTTCATCTTTATCCTTTCTTTTTGTTAAATAGTATGATATAGTGTAAATGGTTGTTTTATACACTTCACTTGTACACAACCAACACACATTTTTCTTTAGAGGCACTCTATTCAGTGCCTCTATTTTTTTTATTTATCTGTACTTCCAAATCCACCATTACGAGTACCTTCAGTTTTATCATCCTCTGTAATTCCATAAGGCAGGAAAATCCCCTGACAGAAGCCATCACCCTTAGCCACTTTCATAGTCTTAACTCCTTCGTTGGTTAATTTAACCATGATATGCCCTTCGTTATCTGAATAGAAATAATCACTGTCAATAATACCAACCGTATTTTCTAATCTTAGTCTATACTTAAATCCAAGGCCACTTCTCGGAAATAACATCAGAACCCAGTCATCATTCATTCCGCAACGGACACCAGTTGGAATCTTAATTGTCTCTCCAGGTTCTAACACAAATGACAATGGAGAATAGAAATCATAACCAGCGCTGCCTTTAGTCGCTCTCTGAGGAAGTTCAATAGGATAATACGCATCTTTAATTGCTTTATCAGTAATCATTGACGGTTTACCAAATGAATCTTTCCATGCTGCTTCAAACTGTTCATAAGATACTTTTTCAAATTTAGCTACTCTTTTCATTTACAAATCTCCTTTTTTAAATATTCAATATATTTATCCCATTCACCTAATGAGTGGATATATTCTTTAGTTTTTAAACATTTCTTCTTCATGTCTTTTTTCAAATCAATTGACTTATACTGCTTACTTTTTTGAAGTTTATTGGTCAAAAAAGTGTCAGTTACCCTAGAGACTAACAAGTAATCCTTGTTGTCCATAGAATCCAAAATAGCGTTGTATTCTGCTAAATCTTCCTCAGGAATAGGATAATTACATTTGGGTAAGTTCTTAGTCGAGAAAGGACTAATATCTGATCCTGCAGTTGCAGGCTTAAGAAAAGATGCTATGTATTCTAACTTACGAGCATGGAACTTAAATTCTATTTCTTTATCATTTTCCATGATGCTTCGTACAGTTCCTTCATCTTCAAGTGCTTTGTATAATTCCTCATAAGTCTTATATTCCGGTAATCCAATATCATTAGCTATAGCTTTTAAAATATTATGTCCTCTTCCTATAGATGGAATGTAAGCTACAAGAGTAGAGAAACCATAATGATATATCTGAGCACCTCCATAGCATTTGATATAAATATCATCAAAACTTGGATCTATTCCTCCAGAATCATCTCTGGGATAATCATTGGTACTTTGATCTATTGCAGCTTTTAGTCTGTAAGTACCTTTATATTTCATTAGATATTTTGCCATTTAAAAACCTCTTTAGAATCAGTTCCTTTCTTAAATCCAAAAAACGGAACATCTTCTTTAAAAGTATAATCATCATTAATATAGTAACAAGGATGTTCTTTTGTTTTAATATAGAAACATTCTTCTTGTGTCAACTCACAATAGTTGAGCATATGGTTCTCTCTGTAATAGTCACAATTGAAACAATTCATTAAATCACTGTCCTATCATTTCTTTAGTAATTTCTTTATATATTGGTCTACAACACAATTCATATTTACTTGACTGTAAGATTGCTAAAACCGAATCTTCTTTATCTTTATCAACTCCCACTATAAATTTCGGACATATTAGACCAAAATCATTCGAGTCTTTATTAAAATCGTAAGGATTGTGAATCTTCACTGTTTTAATTGATTTTAACTGCCTAATGCAATCATGGTATGAATACCATGGAGCTGCTAAATAATATTTTCTATTTCTCCAATCCATTAAATCCTTGCCTCCATATTTATAAAATCTATAATTTCACCATTGTCTTTCTTCTCCTCCATATCTTTTATAGCATCTTCAAATGTAGCAAATTTGCAAGTACAAATATGTCCTTTTGTAAGATTTACAAAAGAATATGTATGATCTGATTTATTCAGCATAATAGACACAACTACATTGTCTTTTTCTCTCATAACTAAATAAATATTATTCATGTTCCATCTCCCGAAGCTTCTGGTCAGCTTCTTCACGGATGAGAAATATTGTTTTGCCAAATTGATTAACATAAGTGTTTACATTTATAGACGAAAGATAAGTTGGACACACATAATATTCTTTTTTACTATCACATTCGTATTCACAGCCACTACAACTGTATTCATCAAATCTTGAACTGCACTCTGAGCAGACTGTCCATCTGGAAGAAATAATATATATTTCTTTATTATTAGCTGGTAATCTCATAAACAAGCCCTGTTCTTCTGCTTCTTTGTAAGATTTTAATTCTTCAAGCCACTCCGCAAGTTTTTCGTGCTGTTCTGCACATTTCATACAATTAGCCTTCATATAATTTTCTACAGAATCATTTGAGTCAAATTTTCCTGCGTCATTATAATTCATATCTGCTACTTCTTTTGCGTGTTTAATAGCTTCATCAAGTGTTAATCTCTCCATCATCTGCTTCACCTCTTAAATTCACTTGCAAGAATTTCAAATTCTACATTATCATGTAACTTTAACCCATGCATAATGGTAATGCAAATTCCATATATTAATTCTCCTTTAATACCATAATAACTGCATTACACATACCAATAATCCTTTGAAATTTTTCATCTTTCGAATGAACATTTGCGCTAGACAAGGCATATCCATTTTCTGCAATTTCTTTTATTACTGACATCCATTCTACAACAATATTACTGCCAGATTTTTCTTTAAGCTGATTTTCAGCATACATTCTTTCTTTATCAATCATTGTTAATATTCCTCATAGTCAGTCTCATCACTAATATTTAATTTATGTTTCTCAGCTTCATGTACTTTATTCAACGCGACTTTTCTACTATCAAATACTACTTCTCCTACAGTATTAAATCCTAAGAGATACTCATGTTTATCTCTTTTATCCATACCTACAAAGTAGGTGTCTGTGACTGTACGAACAGTCAAATCACAGACATCATAGATACCTACTGTAGGGAAAATTCTTGTATAATAGAGCTTGTCACCTTTTTCTATTACTTTCATTAATCACATTTACTCCATCCACAATTCTTGCAAGTGTTACAGCCACCTTCAAAGACTAATTCTCCACCACACTGAGGACATTTCGCCTTAGAAACTGGTACAATCTTAGGTGTAATAACTTCTAATTCTTTTTCTTCAACATCTGAAAAACTTACTTCATCCATCATCTCTTCATACATTTCAAGAAGAGCATTTCCAATAGCTACAGGGCAACTGCTGCCTTTAGATGTATCGTGTTTAGTAGCTGTTCTAACTGCATATGATGGACAGGTACCAGAAGATTTTAACTGATCTACTATGGAATAAACATCAATTCCGCCTCTAGCTGCCAAAGAAATCATTCTTGAAAGTCCAATCATAAAATTATTACACCCACCGGAAGACCCTTTACTGAAATAAGTTTCAAGCAACTGGCCATTGTCTGGATCAAAGAAAGCTTCACAATGGAGTGTTCCACAACCTGTCCTAAGAGTTCTCTTTTTGCCAATGCAGTTATCATCTGCTTTAATAATCATACCTCTTTCTAAATTATGAGGTTTTTCTACAGTATCTTCTGCATTCTCTTTAATAGTAAGAATACCTGCACGTTTACATCCATCCCTAAAAATAGTCACACCTTTTAATCCAGCTTCCCATGCAGTCATATATAAATCTTCAACCTGTTCAACTGTAAAATTATTTGGAACATTAACAGTAGAACTGATAGATGCATCAATATGTGACTGCCAAATACTCTGCATATAAATTCTATTCTTATAATCAAGTGTTTGAGCAGTTACGAAGTAATCTGGTAATTCAGAATCGTCTTTTAATCCATGTTTGTCCATATATTCTTTTACAATTGGAGTATAGACTTTATAATATTCATCATGTCCTTTAAGAGATTCTGTTTTTCTTGTATAATAATTAGCAAAAATAGGCTCGATTCCACCAGATACACCAAGCATAGTTGAAAGAGATCCAGTTGGTGCAATTGTAAGTAACTGAGAGTTTCTAAGTCCAAATGATTCTACTAATTCTTTTGTTTCGCCTAATGCATTTTTACTATAAAACGCTGATTGTTCTACCGCTTCTGGTTTATATTTAGGATATACACCATATTCTTTTGCTAACACAGCAGATGTTTTAATTGCCATATCTGCCATAGTATGTCCAATCATGTCACATAAATCAATGGCTTCTGGACTACCATATTTAATTCCAAGTTTAATAAGCAAATCGGCAAGACCAAAGATTCCAAGTCCAATCTGCCTCCAATCATATACAGATTCTCTTTGTTCTTTTAATGGATGGAGTGGAAGTCCTTCATCTAATACTTCATTTAATGCAATAACAGACGATTTAACACAATGCTTAAAACTCTCAAAATCAAATCCTATATCGCATGCAAATTCTGCTAAGTTGATACTACCAAGAAGACACGAACCTCCCGCTGGCAAAGGTTCTTCTGCGCAAGGATTTGTTCCTGCATATTCGAACTCATCATCACAACTAAGTAAGTTCCAGTTATTAATTCTGTCCCAGAAAAGCATTCCAGGTTCAGCATAATCCCAGTTCATTTCACACATTTTATGAAACATTTCATATGCATCAATTTCTTTAGTGATGGTTTCTCCTGTTTCTAACCTAGTAAATGATAGAGTAAATGGAGTTTTATTCTTTACCGCAGCCATAAACTTATCTGTAATTCTAATAGAGATATTCGCTTTTGTAACTCTATCAAGATCTGACTTAATGCCAATAAATTCTTCTAAGTCTGGATGCTCACAAGATAAACTGAGCATTAAAGCCCCTCTTCGACCGTTTTGTCCAATTAATCCAGTAACCATAGAATAAAGATCCATAAATGATACAGAACCCGTTGTTTCTTTAGCGGCATTATTGACTTTTGCACCTCTTGGAGATAATTTACTAATATCAACTCCACAACCACCACCATAACTATATGTACGAGCAAGTTTCTTGGCACAATCAAAGATACTCTCAATATTATCTTCTGGTGGTTCAATTACATAACAATTGCTAAGACTAATCTTACGTCCCTTATTTTCAAGACCTCTATTGGCAAGAATACGACCACCGAATAAAAACTTTTTCTCTTTAATTAAATTAGCAATTTCTGAATTTCCACCAGATACACGATTAATCCACTCATCAAAAGTTTCATTTTCAAATCTGTATTTTCTTTCCCAAATGTCTTGTCCTAATTGATTCTCTGTTCCTAACCATTCCTGTACTGTCATACACATTCTCCTTAATCGTAATAATTAATAATATAATCAACAGCTTCTTCAAGAGTATTAAACACTACATCACAATCTTCAGGAAGCCATTCATATACATTCTGTTTCCCAAATCCAATAACAGGTATCCCTTTATCAACTGCATATTGTAATTCCTGTCCAGTCCCCACAGAATTTTCAGTATTATTAAGGTTTACTAAAATCAAATCACTATTGGCGATGAGATACTTTATATAGAAATTTTTTGTCTGCTTGGCTGTAATAGATTTAGAGCCATCTCTAGGAAAATACTCTGTTGGATCATATAAGTGATATGCAACAAGATCTAAATACTTTTGTGCTAAAATAAATCTCTCAAAAGCTTCATTCCTCCAAGATGTCCCTCCATCAACTAATCCTTTGCAAGCACCAGCTAAATAAATATTTAATCTTTTCATTTTATTCCTCCATCATATATTTAATAAACAAAGCTGCATCATCAGGATTCTCACAATGCAATTCAAGAGTATCTAATAAAGTGTCCCCTGACTGTACCAAAGCAGTTAAAACAAACCTACACAACTGACTGTTAAGAACAATATTGTCACCTTCCGGTGAAACCACATCTACTCTTCCTTTGCATTGATCTACTACTTTAAAAAATGAATCAAAATCTTTAATTTTATTAATCTTCAAGCTTGTCCTCCTTATCTCTTAGATTATCTTTCAATTTTTACTAAACATACGGCATAGTCAACTTTTCGTGAAATTTCATTGAATATTAATTCCTTAGATATTTTATTAACATACCAAAAGTAAGGACTAATACCTTTATTCATTTTTTCTGCTAATTTATCCCTTTTCATCTGATGTTCATACGCCATATCTCCATATTTAAGTTTTTCTGAATCCCATCTAGCATTTGCTGTTTTTATTCTGAATGCCAAATGCAATTCATCTTCTTCTATATATTCTCTAACTACTGAAAGCATTTTAGGAATGTTTTCTTCCAACACTGGATCACCAATAAAATCTACTGGATACACGACAATAATGCTGATATATGGTGGTTCCATACTAACAACTTCTTCTACACAAAAGTTTTTGTCATCTAAAACTGTTATTTTAATTACCTCTCTTCTACTAATTCAAATTCTTCTTTAAATTCTTCGTCTGTATAGCAACTCCATGTATAATATTCATCTATATTTTTAACATACCAATGATTATATGAATAATACATTTTCATACCCAAATGTTTATAAGCAAAATATCTATCATTATCTTCTTCAATCAACATTTGTTTATTTTCAAAATAAGGATTAAGTATTTTTATAACTTTATCTCGATTTTGTTTTGTCAAATATACACACTCATATTGTTCTTTCTTCACACATTTCATTGTTGTCTCCTATAAATAATTGAAAATCATTAGCTTCACAGCAAGCTGTTTTATATAGAGTAGCCATAGAAAATACTTCTCCTGGCTGAAATCTATCTACTTCTTTGTATCTATAGCAGGATTCTTTTTTAGGACAATCCACTAATTCTCCTGCACAGAAAGTAATATCGTGACTAAACGCCATAATACCCGCCTCCCATCGGTTCATTGATAAATTCATCTATTGCTCTATAATCTTTAAGCATAGCAATTACTCTACATAAGATGCCTTCTATTTCGCAATATTGAGCACTATCAGCAATATCTGATAATCTATCAATCACCTGTGTAACTGTCATATTCTTATATGATGGCTCTTTGTATTCATCCATATTTATACCTCCTAAAAATCAAATTTCTTGTTACATAATTCATCTAAATCATCCATAAGATAAGTCTGTCTATGGACAATCTGTTCTTTAGTAATTGCATATTGTAAAGCTTTAGTTTGAGCACATAATATAAATTTTTTACTTGCTCTAGTAATCATCGTATACAGCAATTCTTTATTAAGCATAATAAACATCGAAAAATCAATTCCGCCTATAACTACATCAAACTGACTTCCTTGAGCAGAATGACAGGTTATAGCGTATCCAAGCTCTATACAAGGAGCATGTGACTTAGGAACTTCTACAAGCCCTATTCCTTGAAAATCTATTAAAATATAATCATCTTTTATATCTTTTATAATTCCTAAGTTCCCATTAAAGATATCTACAACTGAACCATCGGAATTAGTAATTTGATATTTATTCTGTTTGTTTATAACTTTATCTCCTACTTTTAGTGTCCACAAAACTACTCCACTTATCATAATTTTATATTGCTTTTTTGATTTGGGATTGTATATCTGTTGAGCTATATGATTTAAAGAAGCTACTGAAGATACTCCTTGTTTACAAGGAACAATGATTTGCACATCCAGAATAGATTTCGCATGTTTGATTTCTTCTTTAAAATACTTCACAATATTGTGATAAGTATTAGATTTATCAGTATAGCAATTAAGAATCATGTCCTGAAGTTCACCTCTTGTTTCTTCTCCAGTCCATCCATCAGAAGTTAATTGTTTTCCTTGCCTTACTCGAATACTTTCGGTAATAATGGCTGATTTCTGAGCTTGCCTATGAATTTTGTCAAGGAAAATTGAAGATATATATTTAGATTCAAGCATATCAGCAGCTACTGCGCAGGAGCCTATAGATTCTAGCTGTCCCACATCTCCAATAAAGATTACTTTTGTTCCTGTTGCACACGCTTTCAGTAATTGCTTAAAAAGATAACCATCAATCATAGACATTTCATCCACTACAATAATGTCATAATCTAAAGGGTCATACTCATAATCAAATGGGGTCCTTGGATCTCCATATTTAAGCTTAAGCAACTTATGAATTGTTTGACTTTCTTTACCAGAAGCTTCACTAATTCTCGCCGCTGCTCTCCCGGCTAAAGCTACTGTTACACTTTTATAATCTTGCAGGATAGTAAGAATACCATCAATAATACTTGTCTTACCTGTTCCACCGTAACCGGAGATACAGCATAACTGATTATCGAGAACCATTTTAATACCCTCAAGCTGTTGCTCTGTATAATCCCATCCTTGAGCTTTTTCTTTCTTTTTAATTATCTCTAACCAGTTATCATATTTAAACTTATTTGGAGCATTTTTTAATCTTATCAGATGTTCAGCTATTGAATATTCTAGGTCATAATACCATTTTAATCCTATTTTAGTTTTTTCTTTATTCCATACAATCATTTGAGAATCTTGTAGATCATGTATCGCTTCAGCGATATTCAAATCGGGTACCTCTTCTCCTATTTTATCTATCAACTCCTGCATGATTTCTTCTGAATAACTAAATGATTTTCCATTTTCTCCTTGACTCCTTAAAAACATTTTAATACAAGTTTCAATTCGATCTATTCCATAAGGATCAGCTCCATTCTGTAATGCTATATCATCAGCCGTTTTCCAACCTATTCCTCTTATGATTGTCAAATCATACGGATGATTCTTTACTACATCAACAGCTTTATCTACGTCTTCATGATAGTATTTAATAATCTTTTCTATCAATTTATCAGTAATAGAATACCTGGCTAAATCAATATAAGCTTTGTGTTTATCATAGGTATCATTAAATTTCTCAATCCACTTAGTAGCTACGCTGGGACCACATCCTTTAATCTTTGTAAGTTCTTCTACATTTCCTTCTTTTAAAGCTAAGTAAGGATTATCTAAGGCTTCATACATTCTTTGTACATGTTTAGGGAATAATTTACAGAGAATATATTTTTGACCTCTGATGTCAGTTTCAGCTAAATCATTATTCATAGTACTTTCAAGGATATTGATTTGCTCTCCCCAGGTGGAACTATAATCCATTTCACCTTTTATGTCGTAAACTTTTCCTATAATAGGCGTATGAATATTTCCTTTAATACAATATCTCATGCCTTTCGTAAGATTTCCTACAGTTATTTCTCTCACTGTTGCATAAAATATGCCCCAGTGAGTAGAATCATTATAGTATTTTTGCTCTTCTAAAAGACCTTTGAATTGTACCTGTTCAACTACAGTTTCTATTAGTCTTCACCTACTTTCTTTCTATCAGTTTGAGCCAATATGGTTCCGTCACTATACACCTCTTCAATCCTGTTAGTTGTATGGGTATAAACAGTTTCTGCATACTTTGTAACAACAAATTGATCGTCACGTCTATAGCCACAAACGATAATTTTAGTTCCTCTTTTAAACCATGACTCCTCTAAAACTTTTTTCTTGTCTAACACCTGTTCAGAAATTCTTTTATTATAATAGCTGTACTGACCTTTATTATATTTACAGGTTACAACACCATGATTAGTTAGCAATGTCACCAAATGTTTGTTATTATCGGAATCCAGAACAGTTCCAGCCAATCGAACAATCTGGAATTTAGGAGTATGCTTAATTTCTCCTCGTATTCTTCTCGTAATATATTGATATACTTTAGGAGTTTCAGAGAGTGAATTATAATCAACCACTCCATACTTTGGCTCATTCAAATTCCACAACTCATGCCGATCCGGGTAATAACTTAATGATTCCATATCCCATTGTTCTAATGATCCAGATGCATAAGATTCCATTGTTGAATCAAGTTTTTTCTGATTATATAATTGAAGCGTCTCAGGTAAAGCCATGTAATCTTTTAATGGTTGAATGAGTGCATCCCACTCCTTATTAAAGAGTTTCTCTGAAATAATTACTCCATCTTCTTTTGTACCTACAATGCATGTATTAAAATGCTCCATTAAAAACTCTGTACCTCTTTCATCAAGAGCAAAATATCTATCATGGTATCCTTTTTTAGGTACCTTTTTTCCTTCATCTATTATATTTTTTAAGAAGAAAGTTTCATGTAAAGCATACGCTTTGAAATTCTTAATTCTAATCATTGTTTCCATCTCTTTTGGGAAGATGTCATATTCTAATGCTGAATTAAACTGCTGCATAGTCAGTTTATCTGTAGGTGTAAATACATTACGAGAAAGAAACTTTTTCATTGTTTCCATGCGATCTGGGGAATCAAGTTCATTGAAACAACCAGCTTTAATTAGAATAATCATTTTAGCAGTACCAATAATCTTAGTGTCTACCATACGTTTACAAAAATCTTCAAATGAACTATAGGGTTGATGCTCTACAATGGCGCGAGCTATATCATCACCTATCCCACAAAGTCCTTTAAAAGAGAAAATAATACGATTGTTCTTTTCATCTGGAACAAAGGAAAACTTTGCTTCATTGATAAGAGGTCTGTCTACTATAATTGAACGCTGCTTAAAATTGGCTATTGCTTTTGCAATTTTCCCATATTGAGTGGACTTATTATCATCAAGCTCTTCGTTGGCTCCGGCATTGATAATTAAACATGCTGTATTCCAATAGATAATTGGATAGTGATATCCTAAATTCAACTCTTGCAAACCAATACAGGAATAAGGGAAAGTGTGGTTTTTAGAAAATGAATCGGTGTACCGCTACTTTCGTAGTATTTGTTCGGACTAGACTATCTCTTGAGTGACTGTATTAAATAAATCTTTATCCACATATTCCCATTTAAACCCGCCAGCTGAGTCTCTATTCCCTCTACATACTTCTCCTATATTTTGTTGAGGAATGTTTGTAATCTCACCAGCAATTTTTATACTTCGAAAAATACTCAAAACATTATTTTCATCATCAAGCAATGCTACAGGTCTTAGTGCTTTTTCAACTGACTTTTTCTGATTTAATGCTGTTGATATTTTCCGTTTTTTACTATCTTTATTAATCAAACCTGTACGAGAGGCATGAAGCATATTTTCTTTTCTGTTAACCCATTCCAAATTTCCGTCTTCATAATTATTTTCTTTGGTCCCTGCAAAATTGAAATCTTTCCTATGTCCATCTTTATGATTTACTTCCGGTAAATTTTGAGGATTCGGCAAAAAAGCTTTTGCTACAACCCTATGAGTCAAATCTCTTTCTGTTCCAAAACTTACTCTCGTATATCCGTTATTTGCTTTATGAGGATGAAATATTTTTTCAGTATAATGCTTGGTTCTTCCTAAAATATCTGTAATATCTCGTTCTAATCTTTTAATATCTCCATAATTGGATACTTGATATTTTCCTTCCCATCCTTCAATATCCTTCCATTCTTCCATCGTAACCTCCAGAGTACAGTCACCCTATCCTTGCGCTTCCCAATGTGCTAATCTCATCAGTACTAATAGTCGTTACACCCGATTTAACTTGGCACGGTATTGGCATTATCAGCGTCCACCGTTAGCCCGTAAAAAGTACGGACACCGTTTTTGCATACGTTCACAAGGTTTTACTTGAGCCGTATTCAACCCAAGCTGCTTTCCTATAACTTCTTTCCAGATATAGTTCAGCAGATTCTCTGAAGTTCCAATCTCTTTGCCATGTTCAAAGAACATCTTTTTCATAGCTTCCTGCAATTTTTCATCTTTTTTAGCAATACCTTTTCTTAATTTATTACTCTGTGTAACATTGAATCCTGAAATATGATCATCCATAGAAATTTCCATTACAATTTCCTGTGTATCTCCTACTCCATATACAGGTAATAGATATTTCTCTAATATTTTTATTTCACTTTCTGTCAAACGGTACTCATCTCTCATGCATTTGTACCATTCATTAATATCATTCTTATACCTAATATAAGTGTCAATAGGCTGTTCAGCGCCCTCTCCTGATACCATAAGTCTCATAATTGAGTTCGCAGTTGCAAGCTCTATTAAGGAATGGGGTTTGATTCGTTTAGCTGCTTGAAGCCCAACTGCAGTATCAAACTGAAAGAGATCTGTCACATCATTCTTTGCAACCATATCCCACATCTCTTTAGTATCGTAATCAAGCACATCTGGATGTAAATATTTATTATATGTAGCTCTCAGTGATCCTTGCCATTTCATATATCCCGCATCAATTAGCAAATTCATACAAGTTCTAATCTTATCTAATGCCTGAATGGTTAAGAAATCCATTTTAAGACCAGAACAATAATCAGAATCTTTCATATTAAATTGAGTGATATAAATACCATTTGGAGCTTTCATCCTAGCATTGTGAGCCAAAAAATCTTCATTAAACAAATATACTGCTGAAGCATGTATACTTCTTCCACATATAAGCCCTTCAATAGTCATAGCCGTTTCTAAAAGTTTGTCGTATTTTTTGACTTCATTTGCAAATTCAGTTTGTCTCTGACGTTCTTTTTCTTCATTGCCATAAAGACAGTCATGTAAACTCCAAGTTTGACCTCTGGTGACAGGAATAAGATTAGATAAATACTGAGTAATATCTGAATCTAAACCTAATCCTCTACCAGCAGTAATAATAGCTGATTTACTACCCTCTGTTTTAAAAGTACTACAATTAAGTACTTTTCTTTCACCTCTGCGGCGTTTCACAGCTTCAATGATTTTTAGTCTTCTATCTTGCTGTGTGTCGATATCTACGTCACTGAGTTCAACTTTTTCATGGGAAATATGTCTCCAATGAGGCAGTCCCCACTGTAAAGGATTCATCTGAGTAATACCAATGAGATACATTGTAAACATTCCTGTTACCGAACCTCTGGCTACACCCACTAAAGAATCTCCTTCTTCCCACATAATATTAACCAACTCAAGTGTTGATATATAATAGGAAGAAATACTTGTACCAAGCTTTTCAGTAACAAGCCACATTTCTTTTAATTCAACTTCAATTCTATCTAAAGTCTCAAAAAATTTTACTTTACCGAAAGCAGTATAAGGAATCTTTTCATAATATCCATCTTCTATCAGTTTTAATAAATACCTATCATAAACATTATCACTATGAGCGAATTTAGATATGTATTCATAGCGATCATAATAATTACCAAAGAAATCACTTAGTTCAAAATCAGGAATGTCAGCTCCAGGAACAATAGTTGGACAATACAAGTCATATTCTTCAACCTTCTCGCCAATCTCCAAAGAACACTTCAAAGCCTCTTCAACTTCTTTATAGCCAATCTGATCATCCATCCTTTGATGGATCTGCTCGTTAGTCATCATCCAAGTTGATTCATAAAAGTCACCTAACTCTCTTTCTTCATCATCACGACTGTTAAGATAAGCAGCATGAATTTCTCTATCTTCTTGTTTTAAATAATGAACATCGCAAGCTATAGTAGCTTTTATTCCTAATTGATGTTTCAGCTTTATGATCTCTTGATTCAGTTTTATCTGTTCTTCTGACAGTCCCGGTTGCATTTCCAAGTAAAAATCTTTACCAAATAACTGCTGGTTCCAGAGAAGAAAATCCATATAATTTTCTCCTGCTAATAGAGACTTGCCTAATTCTCCTCCTAAACATGCTGTCGTTGAAATCAGATGTCCAGGATTAGATTTAACCACATGTTCCAGGTCACTTTTCAATGTAGGAACACGTTCCATCCTTCCTGTATAAAAACTGTTATCCCATGCTAATGAACTAAGTTCTCTTAACTGCTTATGCCCTATTTCATCTTTAGCCAGAAGAATATAATGATAAAATGGAGAATCGCAGGATTTTTTCCCATCTTCTGATATATTCAATTTGTCAACTAAATATATTTCATTACCAAGTATTCCTTTGAAATCTTCCGGCAGTTCACCGGAAGACTTCATGGATTTAATTGTTTGAATAAATCTCACATGACCAGATACAGACTCATGGTCAGTGATAGCAACTCCTGAAAGTCCAAGAGATGCAGCTTGTTTTATTAATTGGGGTACTTTTATAATGCAATCTAGCATACGAAGCTGACTAAATTCTGTATGTGCATGTGTCTCTATTCTCACTAAAACACCAACTTTCTCTTAGTTTCTTTCTTTATTTCTTGTCCATAAGGATTAAGTACTGCGAATGATTTCTTCTCAGGTGTCCACAAACTATGGTATTGGCACAATCCAGAGAACTTAGGATCAGCATTTGGGGAAGTGCTGTGGAAAGGACACCAATAGCATAGCGGTGTCGGCTTAGGTGGATATTCACCTTTACTTTCCATTTCATCCATTTCATTTAAAACTTTATCCAGCTTCTTAATCCCTCTGTTAAGATAGCCTTTGGTACATACACCTTCGTCAGCTCCTTGAATAGCATCTATAAGAATAAAATCATACACATGGTCTGTTGCAGGCTGTCCATATAAATGAATACATGCCAAATCATAAATTACATGTTGCATAGGTGTTTTTATATCAGCATCTCTAAATATAGCTTTTGAGGATTTATAATCAGTAATTCTTAACTGGTCTTTTTCATTTTTATCAACCCTATCAATAAATCCATGTATAATAACTCTATCGTCATACACAAATTCAAATCTCTGTTCTACTGCCACAGGAGTCCACTCTTTACTATCAATCCTAGATGGCAATACTTTGTTATAAAAGATATCCATCTTTTCTGAATAGTTCATACCTGACTTACTATCAGCAGTAAAAAACTCAACAAAATATTTCTTTTTGAGGTCTTTTATACCGAGAATGTGATTATCCGACTTCTCATCAGTCTCTAAATAGCCCTCTTCAGTAATATTCTTAAGATAGTCATAGTCCACTGTCTTACCTTCCATTATCATTCTTCCTTTGAGTTCTAATGCTTTATGTAAAATAGAACCAATTTCCATAGGGAGAGAAGATTTCTTTGAAAAGTTTTTGTCTACATATTTTAATTTATGACTTAACGGGCAGTGGTCAAAATTACTTTCTTTGCTGTAGGAGAGATAAGGTAACCCCTTATCTTCCTCAGCTACTTGTCGGATTTTCTGACTAATATCAGTCAATTAATTCCTTTCTATACATAAGTTCCTTCCTCCAATGTAATATCTTCCATAGTTATTTCCACTTTATCATCAAGTAGTTTTAATAACGTTTCTTTACCTTTGTCTGTAGGTGCATCTTTATAATCTAGCAGTCCATCTCTATCCCATATAATTGACACTTTGCAATAAGGGATAATTGGACGAATCTTTTTAAATAGCTTATTCTTATACAGTTCACCGTCCCAACCATATGGGTCTTTATACTCTTTATCAAAACCTAATATCAGCTCTTCTATTTTTAAATAATCTAATAGCAGCTTAATCTGTTCTCCTGAAATTTCACTTCCACATACAGCTAATGAGAAGTCATCATCTCCAAAGTATGAATGGTTTTGCATAACTCCTTTTTCCGATTCAAGAAGTAAACATTTCCTGCAGGTTTTGATCTTGTTTTGATTGATATGAATACCGTAAAGATTGTGCGACAGTTTATGACTTAAAAATTTTCCTTCTATATTAAGAGGTACATACTTACCTATATTTTTTACATCTTCTTCATCAAGATATCTTCCTCTTATACCAATAAGATTCTGATGTCTATCTCTGTGAGGAATAATTATTTGGTTTGTATTCCCCCAATAAGATATTTCAAATGTAGATAAAGTCTCTCTTGAAATATGGTCGTTTAGAAATGCTTCATGGGGAGTATATTCAAACATTTCTAATACATGCTCATCTATTGGCTTACAATCTATAATGTCTGAAGCTTTGTCTTTACTGAACTTCTTGAGCCATGTCATATCACATATATGTTTTGGTTTTTCAATATGTTCTACTGCTTTCATATCTATTTGATTAGCAATATAAGATACCGCCTGATACCATGTATAAGTAATCCCTTGTACTCTTTTAGCTCTGATTACTAATTCAAAAATAGAGAATGATTCGCTACATGAGGTATAGCAATGAAATGTTCTTCCAGAATACTGATCTGTAGGTTCATGATAGTAATAAAGCTTATAACTATCGCCACCATGACAGATTGTTTGAAAGATAAGATTCCCAGATGAGTCTGTTCTATATCCTTTTGATCCTAAATCGGTAACTATCTTGATTACCTGTTCCTTCGTAAGAGCCTTTAATATTGCATTTTTATCATAATAAGGCATCAGTACACCTAAAAATCAAAAGGCATTGATCCTAATAAAGTACTTGTAGCCTCCTGCTGCTCATCATCAGTAATCTGGATATCATCAAGGCTCTCAGAATGTTCCTCAATTACTTTTTCAATTTGAGCTACAGCTACTTCTGTTTCGATCAAATTATAATAGTTGTCTGTAATAAATAAATCTTTAGTTCTGCCAGTAGAGAGATCAGCATATTGCCATAAACGGATTTTTGTCAGCTTTCCTCTTCGAACCTTATATATGTGTCTTACAAGATTGGGTATTGGCACTCCATACATATTATGCATAAGTTTCTTTACACACTCTAACTCTGCACTTGTTGGTCTCAGTGAAATTTCACCTAAGTCAATTCTATCTGCTAGAGATTTTGCACCTCTTAACATTGTTTCATCTTTAATCTGGCTATCTTTGTATGTACCATTTAACTGAGTCATTGTTAGAATAAAGATATCCAATTTCATAGCCAAATTCTTAAGAGTGTCCATGAATAAGAATAATGTCTGGTCTTCTCTCAGTTTCATTCCTTTACTCATAGAAGCAACTTCAGCAATTAACTTAGCTGACATATGTATATAATCAAATACAAAATAATGACATCCTTTTTCTCTCTTATAAGTCTTAATGATATTTGATATATCTTCTATACCAAAATCGTTTATAATTTCTATATATAAAGGATAAGTAGCAATATATTCAATAGCCTTATCTACTCGTTCTTCCTCATCTCCTTCATAGTCTCCATCAAGAATCTTGTTCTCTGGTACTCCGGAAACGTATGCCATAATGATAGTCTGTACTTCGTCTTCCTCTAGCTCAGTAGAGATGAATAGTGATGGTTCCTCACACCCAGTGTAAATCCATTCTTTTTTATCTGTATCATAGAAATAAGGGATTGAAATATTACAGATATCTGCCAATGCAGTCCTTGTCTTTCCTCCACCAGAATCGGCAGAACGAAGATATACCTTTTTAAGTCTTGCCCCTCTAGCAATAGTAGTCATCATAGGGCTCTGTAAAGGTATTCCAAACTCTGGCTCTTCTTTCAATCTTTCTTTCAGTTCTTTCATTCCCTTACCGGCAAGCTGACCTCTTCTCGAAGAATCCATTCCATAGAGCATTTTTGCTTTCGTAATGAGCAAATCCTCTTCTTCCAGAATCATATCATTTATTGAAGTTGCATCTAGTTTAGCTGCTTGCTGTTCTTGTCTGCTAGGATCAATGATTGTTTGATCATAGATATTTCTTATGTCTACTCCACATGAATCCCAATATCTTAAAAGACTGAATTTTTTCAAGCGTTCCAGGTAGTAACTAAAATTTTCCAATTCAGCCAAACGAATGGCATCGTCACAATAATCAATTCCTTGATTATCGTTGAAAATTTTATATTGTTTCTCATATCTTGAAAGAAAACTATCTATAGCAAATGTATCTATAATCTCTACCCCTTGGTTGTAGAGATTGTACACACATGAAAATAATATTGCGTAAAATTGTTCTTCTTCAAAGTCATACTGTGTAAGTGTGTATTCTTCCAAAAGGGAAGGTTTCTTCATAATACATCCTAAACATTGAAGAGTGGCGTGTTTGTCAATTAACATATTCACTCCCCTATTTTACTTATATCAATCAAATCTATATTTTTCTTTTTAGGTGATACTTTTATATGTTTCTTTTTATAAATCTTATCCAAATCTACTTTTGAAGGTTCTATACTGTCTAGCTGTGCATAAAATGCCTGAGCTTGATCGTAATACCAAGGAATTAATCCAACAATGTCACTATCTTCATCTTTTCTGGCTTCTAATCCAACTATAGAAAAACAATATTCTAAAGTCTGTTCCATTCCTTCCCAAGTAAATCCTTCATACATTTTTTTGTATTTATAAGCCATTGCTGAACTTTTTGCTGTACATTTACCCTGTATTTGCTCCACTTTACTAAAAAATTTTTCTGCTGCCTGGGCTTCACTTTCTGGAACTGCTTCAGGGATTTCAGGGAGAGCACTTTGTTTCAGTGCTCTCTCATACTGTTCCCTTTGCTTTTTCGTCAGCTTATCATTGTCGATCTTTTCTTTTTCTTTCTTGATTTTTTTATCAAGACAAGCTTTATGATAGTATCTGGTTTTTATATGAATAGCTTTCGAAGCAAGTACATTTTTATGGCACACAGGGCAAATGTACATTGCCCTTGGCATTACGCCACTCCTAATTCAGCACAAGCATCCTTAATGTCTTCGAGAATAATACTCATAGCCTCAGTCTGCTTTTTAGTACACTGAGATACTTTCTTCCCGACACCAAGAGTCTGCTCTACAATGTCTGTCAATGTTTCCATATGATCTGAGGAAGCCAATTTACCACCCCAAAGAGCAATCTCTTCCTGGAGCTGTTCAAAGGACATCGTTTCTTTCTCTTCATACATAGACTGCTGTTCATCATAAGATACTGATTTAATACCATCAGCCTCTTCCTGTTTAGTAATTGCATCAGAGATTGCTTTCTCTAAATTGTCTGCTGTAAATTCTTCAATTTTAGTTACCATAAAATCATATCTTGAGCGAGCGAAGAACTTATCTGTCTGTGCAAAGTAAGCGGAAGATTTAATTACATGCCCATCTTCATCTACACCATTTGGTTCAAGGTAAGCCACTACGTCACAGTTATCTACAATGGGTTTAATACAGCGTTTATCTCCCTTAGGCTGAATAAAACCATCTTTTTCGTCTGCATGAGCAACGAATACTACTGTATATCCGGAAGTTACTAATTTCTGAATCTGTTCCCAATAAATACGTTCATAAATCTGATAAAGATTTACTTTGCTGTTTTCATTGGCACCGAGAGAAATGCATCCTCCACCGTATGTATCACATACGAATTTCTGACAAAACAAAGATGAGGCATATACTTCGTCAATAACAATAGTAGAATAAATCTCTTTAGCTCTTTCTACTGTTTTAGGATCAGTGAGTTCTTTAATATACTTAGTGAACATTCTCCAGTTGTTAATCATTTTATGTTTAACTCCTGCCTGAGCACCTAAACCATTCTCACACATGAAGAACAAAGCATTCTTCATCTTTGCGCAATTATAAGTTTTTCCCGTATTGTTTGTGCCATAAAGCATAATTACTTTTCCTTCAAGGCCATGTGCTACAACGCTTACTTCTGGTTCAAAAATACTATCTGTCATATGTAATCTCCTTTAATTTTACTATTTATATTTTTACAAACTTGTTTATAGATTAAAAATTAGGAAGTTTTGGTCTAGCTTTAGTTGTTGCGGCAGAAGTTGCTGTCTCTGGCTGTTTAGCTTTTGCTTTCTCTTCCTCTAAGCGAACTTCTCTATCAGTAATTGCCTGAGAAATTGCACCAATGTCATATGGTTCTGGAGTTGGTGTTTCACTATCCTCGCCGTAAGCATCAGAAGCATTTGTAATAATCATCTCATTTTTATAGATAGTTTTCTTCTCAAATCTTGGTTTACCAATTTTTACAGGAATTTCTTTTGTGATTTCTGCACGACTATTTACAATATCACCATAGAACTTAACAGTCTGATTTGGTGTATAGTCATCTAAAATTGCTTCTGCAATTCCATCTTCTGCTGGAGCATATAAGGTCATTGGCTCAATTCCTGCGTATGTAGGCACCCATCCTTTTACGATAGCACGACCTGTCTCTTCACCTTTATTCTCGCCAGATGTATAAAGTTCTGGTGTAATAGAAGCAATTGCCATTTCTACTTCAAACCAAGCACGAGGCTCAAATTTCTCTGGATCTCCATCATAACGATTAAAAAACATTGTCTGGTAAGAGACACCTACATGCACCTGTTTGTCTTTTCCAACATAAGAACGAGGTCTAATCTGACCATTTGTAACAGTTACTCTTGTAGCTGCATCTTTACCAACTTTAGCAATAGACTGATATTCTCTCATTACAGTTTCAATGCCTGCATAACAGCTATTATCTGTGTCGTCATTCTTTTTCTCATTGACATATACTCTAAATGTTACGAAATTAATGTCTCCTGTCTGCACTGTAATGTCACCACTAATGACTTTTTTACCATCTCTTACTGATTCTTCCAGTGTATTTTCGCTTACAATACCAACTACTTCTACTTTTGTGTCTGCCTGTCTTAAATTTGTTTTTTCACTCATAAATAATGTCTCCTCTTATAAATAATATTGTTTGGTATATTGATAAGCGTTCATGATTGAACGACTTATTCACTAAATCTCATGCTAACTCTATCTAAATACTCTTCATCTGACGGGTTAGCGAATCTAATAACTGTGTATATGCCTCTGCATTCTGGGCATCTATTATTTTTTCTTTCATTCCATTCAAATACTGAAGCACAGCGAGTACACTGGCATAATGTTGTTCGTGTTTCCATCTCATGCCTCCTCTTCAAAGATGCTTCCGCTAATACCTAAGGCTTCAGCAAGTAGTGTTTTCAGAGGCTCTGACGGATTCTGATCATTCAACCATCCTAAATAACTATCTGGAATTTCAGAGAGCGGTTCTCCTTTATGTTTGCCGAATGGCATAAGATATGTTTCTGGTGTGGGTTTGAATTCTTTCATCAGTTCATCTACTTCAGTTTCATCAAAAGATACTGTTAAATCTTTTCTTGACGCTAAATAATCTGCTAAGTGAACTATCATCTGACCTTTTGTTTCTGGTAATGGCAGTTCGTCCTTACTCCTTTTATCTGTGTTCCACTCACCCATATGTGAGGCGCAACAGTCTGCAATATAATCCAATTCTTCATCTGGCAACCATTCAAATCCTTTATAGGATTTTATTCTCTCAGCTATAAGTAACGGGTGTTTAAAAAGAGTATATTGACTGCCATTACGACCAAGTTTTTCATCATCATGGTTCATAATAGCTGTTCGTAGCATATCTCTTTCTCTTGATGTAAACTGACTCTTGATACAATCAATTGACAGCATATGGTTTAAGAATCTAGTTGCCCCTTTTACATGTTTAGCAAGTCCCATAAAACCAACTGTATAATCAGGGTGATACTTGTTAGTACTTGAAGCAGACACTTGCCAGAAATATGTAGGCGCAGTATCTAGTAATTCAATACAAAATTCCTGAATATCATCATTTTCAAATACTTCTAATTCTTCCTTAAAAAATCTCTCTGCTAATGTCATACAGCTTCCTCCTCAATAATTTCTTGTGCCTCTTCCATATCCGGTGTATCAGAGGAATCTTTTATCAATCCTTCAAGGACCTTGAAAGTGAAATTCTTGTGTTTATAAGCCTTAAAGCTGCTTCTATTATCAATTCTTACAACTACACCTTCTCTAACGTGTGTCTGTCCAATAGGATCAGGGCCGTCATAGTATTTCTCTACTCTTTCCATTAGATCTTCTTTTGTAGTAAATAAAAATTTATCAAATTCAGGTACATGTTTAACTCCTAAACGATCACACCAATTCTTTACTTCTTCCCATGGAATCTCTGTAATAACCCCATCTTCATTGGTCATAGTCATTCTATAAACATAAATATCAGAAGTACCAGGAGTACACCCATAAGAGAACACTGTTTCATCACCGTAAAGCTTCTTAACTTCTTTATCTTTAATTTTAGTGTTGGAACAGGTTCCCATAATGGTCTGCTCTGTACCATCAACCCACCCTACGATTTCATAAAACACTTCCATTCCTTTTGGCAGTCTGTCAATAAAGTAGTCGTGATACTTCTGTCTAAATTTATCATTTCCATAGTAACCGCCTTCAAATGTATTAAGCACGACTCTTCTAGTGCCAGAAACAGCTTTCCAGCTTTTAATAACAGGTGCTGGTTTATGGAATAGCTTCTGCAGCAGAGTTCTCTTACCTTCTTCTATTTCAATAGAATTTCCGGTACGAGCTGATGTACCATGCATTTTTAAAGTAATGTAACAAGTGTCTCCTGGCTTAAATGCATTTAAGTTATATGCCAGCTGCTCAGTATCTACATGCTCTTTAAAATAAGGAAATTTGTTTTTCAGATTTGGAGTTTTTACTTTTGGACCATTATTAGATTTTTTATGATTTGATCTTGGAATATATTTTTTACAGATAACTGTCCCATCGAGTACAGTAATTTGATCTCCTAAAGATAACTTATTTATATCAGTCCATTTACTAAGAGATTCTACTGGTAGAACCAGTCCTTCTGATTTTTCACCTCGTAGTCTCATAGCTTTAATATTTCGTTTTACAGGATCAAGATAACCGCCTGTAGTTGTTCCATCTTCATTTTTAATACGCAGTAAGTTATTTTCTTTTGCAAATTCTTCTCCTAGCTGACCATCAACTGGAAAGAATACAACTTTCTGCCCTTCGTAATAACTTAAATCAACAATAACCGTATTTCCAAAAACGGTACCAAGCTGGAGCCTATCAGCATTGTTGTGTTTACGAAGTTGCTTAAGCTCAGTAATGTAAGCACAATACATTAAGTATTGAATATCTCTTTCTCATTCATAATTCTTTTGCACAGATCAATTACATCTGTGTTGCCTCCTTTTACTTCGTTGTATATTTTAGTAACCCCATAAAGTTTTCCTATATGGAATCCTTTGTTATATGTATCAGTAATTTTCTTTTTCATCTTTTTTCTAGTTATAAACACTGATTCCTCCACTAAATAGCATTGTAAGTTCCATAGCTACAACAATTAATATTACTGTTATCGCTTGTCGTTCTGACACTTTAATCTTAGCTAGATATACCCCTAAGACACACTATAAAATCAAATTTATTATTGAAGCCACAATTTCTATATCAATCACCCTTTCCGTAATCCTCATAGATATAATCAGCAGTTGTTTCTATATCTTCATGTAATGTCTCTTCTGGGAAAAGAGCTATTGAACTTATCACATAAGAAGACAAAATCATATTTGCTGCTGTATCTCCTGGAACATTATATTTAGTTTCCAATGCATCTTTTAAAGCTAATAAATATTCACCAATATATTCGTACATCATATCAGCCTCACAATCTGTTCATACATACATATATCTTTTGCAGTCACGTTTTGATTTACATGATAGTGTCCAAACAGCCAGTAGTCATACTCTGTTTTACACTTGACATCTTCCAAATAATCTGTCAGTGTGTCAGACTTATAAAACCCTTGACTCATTACAGCTTGAGTAGAAGATGCAGTACAATGTGTCAATACAAAATCTACTTTGTTACCACATTCTTCCAAATTCTTAATACCTTCTAGCATTTCCTCTTCTGAAGGTAGTTCTCTTTCCCACCAAGAGAAATGGTTAACTCTAAACATTTTTCCGGTTCTTCTCCAGTCTTTAATCCTAGGATCATCAAATTCTAAGATGCCATCAGATATATCATGGCTATTTGCTCCGCCGAATGTAAAGAATGTTTTACCTTGTAGAGTAAACACCTGCCCTCTCATAAGATGAAATATGCTAGGTCTAATTTCATGAACTAATCCACCATTCCATTCTTTCACTGGATAAGCATATAACCTATCGTAATTCTCGTGATTGCCATCAATGAATAAAGTAGTAAACGGCTTATCTTCTAACCAGTTTAGCCAATATAATTCTGTTTTTCCAGATGTCTGGTAATCCCAGATACCGCCAAAATCACCTAAGACAATTACGTAATCATCTTTTGTCATTTCTTTTTGTTCTGGAAAATTCTTAGTAGATAATCTTTCAAAACAAGCATGTGTATCTCCTGTAACCCAAATCATTTCCACCACCTCCAACAATATGTAGCAATTGAAAATCCTATAAGAAGGAGAACATATGCAGTAGGTATAGCAAATAGAATTTTCGCTACCGATATTAACAAAATCGAGTAATTAAAAGTCTTAGTTGCCAATGAATCCAATATTCTTATTACTGGAATGAGCAGTAGTCTCCATCCGCCTATATACATAGCCCCAAGAACTCCGCCTATAGCAGAAATCCATCCTATGATTTGCTTAATCACTTAATTCCTCCTAAGCTATCAATCCATTGTTTTACCTTGCCATTGTCATATGTTTTTGTAATTAATACAGCAGATACTGTTTGTCCTATTCTTCCATGATATTTACGATATGTACTTTCATCACTAAGTGAATATTCAGTTCCGTTATAATTTACCGTGATTTCATATTCAGCATAGTCAGTTCGAAATTGCGGAACATGATTAACCATACCTGTAAAACGGGTTTCTTTAGGTTTATAATATTCATTTACAACTGTGACCTTCACGCTTTCCTCTTTTTTATCAATGCATTTAGCGCAACCAGTTAATGTTGAAATACTTATCAATAAAACTCCCAAAATACTTAATACTTTCTTTTTCATAGATGCTCTCCTACATTTGTAGTTAAGGTCCAATCCTTCTGAGTTCCATAAGGATAAGAAGTTCCATAAGGATAAGAACCATATGTTATAGTATTATCCTCAGTAGTTTCAGTTCTGGTCGTCTCCTCAATAAGATGGCCTTCTTTATCATATTTCTTAGTAGTTTCCGTAATCGTAGTTTTTGTCATTGCACTCTCCTTATATTGACAAACCACCTCACCTAAAGTACAATACTATTGATCCCAGGTCTGTACCGGGTGAGGATCTTCTGAATGGGTAATGTGATATGGGATTGTATCACACATTATTTTTGAAGGAGGTGTTGCCTATGGCAGCAGATATCATAACTATACTTACTTGCTTTGGGCCGACATTACAATTCGTAGTTGTTAACGTTATCCTCACCTTACGCAGCCACCTCTTTATTACTGACGCAAAATCCCTATATTCGCTGTTTTTTCTGCTACCGTCAGTATTGGTATAACTCCACACCGTTATTTTTAACAGCACTGTAATTACAGCCGGCTCCTATTCCGTTATACGTTACCCTCAAATTTTTTATAATTCGATACCTTCCATAACGGCTCTAGCTTCTAAGATAGCTAAATAGCTTGCCATAGCATCAATCTGAATATTGTAAGTACTTCTTGGACATGTTGGTTCAAAACTAAGAGTTCCATTGTCCCATTTAAAAAGTATAGACTGTAAACCTCTAAATCTAAGCATTAACTGGTAATACTCAGCTTTAAATTTTTCTTTATAATCTGGGCTAACCATCATTTCTGTTGTTTCTTTTAATGTTTTTACCATATTATTTGTCTCCTTTATATTCTTTAATATCATTTACAAATGTCCAAGTGAAAAAGACTACCAGCATTAAACTAAGTAAATTTTTATAAGTAATAAGGTCTACCAATGATACTGCTATAAAAATAGCATCAAGAATGATAAAAAATATGTTAAGTTTCATTTAATTCATCTCTCACTCTCATAAGTATCTTCCCAAGCCTATTTTCTCCAACTCCATCTACAGTTCCCCAAATAGTATCTCCCCAAGTATTACCCTCTTCCAGGTGCTCGTCACCTGTGGCAAGTAATTTTTCCTTAAGGTCTGGATTCTGAGTGAATTTAGCCAGTACGATTTCATACATTACTTTATCTTTCACTTCTTCCCAATCTGATCTCAAATCAATCTTTCTACCTGCTGCCTTTGCCTCTGATGGGCTAGCTTGAGAAAATAACTGGAATTTTAGTCTACGATTTTTTGTTTTCTGTGCTTGAAAAGCTGCTTCATTATTTGTATAGTCCCATCCGTTATAACTTACCGGTGCCATATAAAAGTTACTTAAAAAGTAATAATCTCCAGTAAAACTATTAACCATTTTTTCATTCCTTTCTATAATTTAATTCTATTTTTTCGATTTATTAAATTCTGATCTCTTGCATCCCAATTTTTACCTGTAAATTCAGAAGTTATCATGGCATTTTTACCGAAAAAAATATGTGGCTGGTTATCAAACGTATGGAAAGTAATTTCGAAATTTTTCATAATCCTAGCTCCATTAATACAGAAATCATTTTTTCTTTTAATTCTGGATGAATCTTTTCCAAAGTTTCTCTGGCATTTAACGGCTTATCTGGTTTAGTTAGCCTTGCACATTCCCAATCAATTGCCATCTGAACATAATCATTATGCGTTCTGGCTCTCAGATGATGTCTACTATGATGTCTATGCCAGTTATGTACTTGTTTATAATCGAAGAATGGATATAAAAACACTTTGTCCAGATCATGGAATAGACTTCTTATTGTGTTATACCCCAATAACTGTTTTTCTACTTTGCGGAATGCTTTTCTGTGCTTAAGTGTATATTGTACTCTATCTTTATTTTTCATCTCTCACCTTAATAATCACTACAAGTTACTGTAAAACTTACGAATCCATCATTTTGTTCAAAAGATGTGATAAGTTCATTTTTTACCAATTCTTCTACTATGTCTCTGTCAATTATTTTTGTTCCAATTAATTCAGGATCAGTCAAGTTGTATTCAGCTTCTACAGTGATCACTCTTTTTGTTGGTATCAAAATTTCCTTTTCACATGCATCATCAATTGGTTTATTTAATATCCTTTTTCCTCTTTGCGTAATACCACCTCCATATTTTATTTCATTGTTTAACCTCCTTAAGTGTAGGTGAGGAATTGAACCTCACCTTAACCTTTTGTTACTACACTTATTTTCTCTTCCCTACAAAGAATCCAATTAAGAAACAGACTAATAGACATACCACAAACACGCCTACATTTAACACTATCATTTTATTTGCCTTTCTTTGCTTTCAGTTCCTGCAGCTTTTTATCAATTTCATCATCTTTCATTTTCTTATCCAGACGCTGTTTCTGTACAGTAGTAGAACTTTCATAAGCGATCCTAGCTCCATCAGCAGCTTCTTTTTGCTTTTTAACTCCGTCACGTACTTTCTCTAACATCTTTTCCTCTTCACTAGAAGATACTCCCGGTGTTACATTAAAAGCTTTTGATGCCTGAGCTGTTTCCAGAGTTAAAACAGCACTTTCTTTTTCTGCTTTTAAATCATTAAGCTGTTGCTGTAATACTTCTACTTTTTCTTTCTGTACGTCAGCATTCTCTTTCCATTCTTTTAATGTATTTTTGATAAAATCAATTTTATCATTCAGTTCCTGTTGTTCTTTTAAGTAGACTTTTGCTGCTTCGTCATCTCCTCGATCCACACATGCATTTACATTTACATCTGCTTTCATAGCATCTTTCTTCAAATGAAATAGATCATCTTCATAATTAGAAATCTTACCAAGCATCTGCTGATATCTTACATTCTCCTGCTGAAGTTCATCTTCTTTCTTCTCAATAGCGGCATTATAATATGCTTTAGCTCCTTCAGGTGTAGACGCATCTTTCTGAATCGCTTCGTTTGCCGTGCCAGATGCTCTTATTCTTACTCTTTTTCCAATTTTACTATTAAAAAAGAAACAAAGTCCTACGAGTACTAAAATAACAATTATAATAATTGCTCCAGCTGTAATATTCATTAGTCTCTCCCCTCATCAATATCAAGCCCAAAGTTTTTAAACAGTTCTGTCATACCTCCCACATAACCGGAACCTAATGCCTGGAATTTGAATCCATCTCCGTAACGGTATAATTTACCCATTTCTACTGCATTCAATTTTTCAAAGTTTTCATTCTCAGACAGATCATATTCATACTTATCACCATCTGGATTGTCGTAATCACAAATTGTCATAATTGCATTGGAGACCATTCCAAAATTCTGCATACGCTGTAAGGCCCTAAAAATTGTTAAGCAGATAGTAAATTCTGTTTTATCTTTCGGGAAAGTATCAGCATGCACAATGAAATATTCATCATAATGCTTTCCATTGAAAATCATTCCCTGAGAATCGTCACCAGTTTTATTGTCTCCTGAATAATCTACCCAGGGATATGCAGAGCCATCTTCATAAGTTTTATAGTTTACTAAATCTTCTGGGTATACTACTTTGCGACTTGAATCTGTTAAAAATCCATTGATATCAAAGTCAATGTCTGCTTCACCAGCATAACGGTTCTGATCCCAATTGACTCCAATAAAGAAATTCTTAATTCCTGTACCATCTTCTTTTACCATACTAATTTTCTGATTTTTACTCATGTTGATTACTGCCATATCTCTTTATCTCCTTTTTATTTATTATTCAGCCAGTCTTTATACTGACGAAGAATCTCTGTATATAATTGTTCATCAGACATTTTATTCATGTCTTTTACTGCTGTAAAACCGGTGTTGTCATGTTTTCTACCTTTCATATCATCAAGAGATTTTAAATAGTCAAAATCTTCATCTCCAATTCCTATGAACTGGACAAAGATGTTGTACTCTGAAAGCTCTTTAATAACTGCATTGGTGGCAAAAGTGTCACTATTTTCACCATCTGTAATAAAGATGATAAATGCTGGAATCTCACTTGGCTCGATATCTTTATAATATGTAATCATTTCTTTCAATACAGGAGCATAATTAGTACCACCCATATACATGTGAGCTTTTTTCATAACATTTTTAACATAACTGCTATAATTATCGGCATTAGCAGCCTTTAAGCGCTCTGCTCCATTTGAGAACAGCCAACTCTCAAGTTCTCCATTATCGTCAAATCTTAGAGCAATAGGCAACAAACGAGAAATGGTTTCCTGTACAGACCCATTATCATACAGCCAATCCATACTTCCTGAATAATCCATTGCAAGAGCTACTCTAGCCGTATGTTTTGTCATATCAATCTTGCTTCCCTTAGACATATCAATAAGTACTTTGCCAAGATTTTCACTGTGCTTAGACATATCAATTGTCTGTAACTTTTCTTCATATACAGGTTGCTGAGTTACAGCAGAAGATAACTCTACTGCTGCTTCCTCATCTTTTTTTCCGAATAGTTTTCCCAAAAATCCCATTTTAGTTACTTCCTTTCTTACAAATTGTTTTTCTAATCCAATCTACAGGCACAACCATAAATGCTGTCACAAGGACTACAATCCACTGTTTAACATCCATTGGAGTTGTCTGTACTAGATTTCCTACAAAGTTACACAAAACTACAGCCATTGCAAAAATACCTAATGCGATATACACAAATAATTTATTATTTTTAATTCCTTTGAAAAGATTCATACTATCTGTTCTAATAGTGAATCCATTAAATACTGCCATTAAACACAATAAAGCGAATCTCGCTGTCATAGCCGAAAGTTTTGTTGTAAACATATTTCCAACTGGACCAAATGTAATTACACCAAATAAAGCAATAAATACAATTGAACTTAATGCAATTCTCCCTTTCGCTCCACGGATAAATAATCCGGATCCTTTCATGATAGGCTCTTCATTCATATATTCCTCTTTTGGCGGTTCTCCACCAAAGCTTAATGAGTTAAGTGAATCCATGATGATATTTACAATAAGGATCTGAACTGCTGCTAATAGAGCAGAGCCACCAGAAATAATTGGAAATACCATACTTAAGATCAACAACGAAATATTGATAGGCAGCTGGAATTCAAGGAACATCATAATGTTATGCATAAATGTTCTACCGAGCTCGACTGCTTTTACTACACTTGCAAAATTATTATCTGTTAACACAATATCTGCTGCTTCTTTTGCTACATCAGATCCATCCTGCATTCCAAAACCTACATCTGCTTTCTTTAGTGCAGGAGCATCGTTGACACCGTCACCGGTCATTGCCACAGACATTCCAATTTCTTGTGCTAATGTTACAAGGCGAAGCTTCGTATTCGGTGAGCATCTGGAAATTACTCTTAACTGTGGAATAATTTCTTTTACTTTTACATCTGACATTGCCTCAAACTCATCATTGGTAACTGCTAAGTCTCCAGGCTTATAAATGCCAGCTTCCATAGCAACAGCTTTTGCTGTCTCCATGCAGTCACCGGTAATTTCAATTACCTGAATTCCAGCTTTGTGAGCAACTTTTACTGCTTCTGGGACCTCATTTCTAACTGGATCAACAACTCCAATGATTCCAAGGAGATTCATTTCATCAGGGAGACCATCATCAGTTTTATTTGAGATAGTCAATGCAATACATCTCATTGCTTTCTCTGTTAATTCTTTAATATGACTCTGTAAAGCTTTTCGTTTCTCTTCTGTCAGTTCAACTACATTGCCATCATTATCGAAATAAGATGTACATTTCTCAATTAATTTCTCCGGCGCACCTTTATAGACAGTAAAATCATTTGCTCCATTATTTAAAGTAACTGCAGAAAATTTATTTTCACTGCTAAATGGAACACGCTTCTTCATAGCAACTTTGTTTTGAATTGTCAGTGCGTTTTCAGGAGAAAGCATATCAAGTACTGCTCGATCAATTGAGTTACCGCCAGTGATATTCCCATTAGAGTCAAACACTGCACTATTGTTCATGCAAATATTCAAATTGATTAACTCGTTGAGTGAACTTTCCTTATTAAAAATATCCTGACAATTACCGTTAATCATAACTGTAGAAGTCATTTCACCTGTTGTGAGAGTTCCTGTCTTATCTGTGCAAATTAAATTAACATATGCTAATTCAGGGATTTTACCAGTATTCTTCGCAAGGATATTGAATTTTTCCATTGTTGATACATTCTGTTTAGTGACAAGCTTTACAATGAGTGGTAAGCCTTCTGGTACAGCAGCAACAATAATCGTTAATGCGTTTGAGACATTCTGTGCCACTTTCTGAATATTTTCAAGAATGCTTCCTGAGAAATACTGACTTAAACTTCCAGCATTTAAGATACCTGTAATTGTCATAACTACAAATGCCAATACTGCCGCAATTGTTCCCCATTTTGAAATGAAATCACATAAATGATCTAAAGCAATGTCAAGAGCCGTCTTAGGTGGCTCTAAAGTCTGCATTTTGACTAGAGTATCACCGTTAACTGTATTAACACCAACATCTGTAACAATCATTTTTCCTTCACCAGACATAATAACTGTTCCTGCAAAGAGCGAACACTGGTCCGTATATGCAGTAGTTGATGTTGTTTTAACATGCTTATAATCAATACTAGGAATCTTTCTACATTCTTTTGTCTCTCCATTGATAGCGGCATTATTAACAGAAATTTCTCCTTCAACAATAAAACCATCTGCAAAAATCTCTTGTCCAGTTCTCAATAGAACTAAATCACCTACTACCAGATCATCTTTATTAATTGTCTGTACGCTTCCATCTCGAACAACATCACAATATCTGACTGCCGTTTTTGCTCTTAACTCTGCTGCAGATTTCTGTATGCCTAGACCTGTCTTAACAGCAATTTCAGTAACAATAGCTAAAACTACTATAATCATTACAGGTTCAGAAAGAGACATTACTCCCATAGCTCCTAAAACTAACTGGAATAAAGCAATTATTATTAGAATCATAGTAATTGGTTCAGTTAATGCTTCCTTAACAAAATGATACCATTTTTTCAATTCAGGTTCCGGAAGCTTATTACTTCCATATGTAGTCCTACTAACCTCTACTTCGCTACTTTTTAATCCATTAAAATTCATTCTTAAATCTCTCCTAATACAATTCTTTCATTGACAGACATTACAAATTCTTCTATAGCTTTATAATTTGGTTTATCAGGTAATGAAGTATTCTTTGAGTCATACTCAAGTCTTTTCTCTAACTCGTTTACCATTTCAAAAAATTCTGGGATGGGCTGACTGTTTGCATCCAAATATTCTCCATTACGTAGAGCCATAAGAAGCTCATGATCATCTTCTCTATATGTAATAATTTTGCCTTTTTCAAGGATATCAAAGCACATAAGATACAATCTCACTAAATGGCACATATGCTTTCCTAACTTGTTATGTTCTATGGCATGCTTATTTCTCTTCCCAATTTTGGAATAATCCCTAACAATGTTTTTCATTTCGGCCCACATCCCCTGATAATCATTCAAAGGATAGTGCTTCAACTGGATATCCATAAATACTTCTGTTTCATAATCTTCCTGACTACCTTTATCTACATAAAGCTTTATTGCATCTTCTGGAAAATTGAAATACTTTTCAGGGAAAGTATAAAAAGCATTCATAATACTATTAAGAACATGCTGCATTCTTTCTTCTTGCCCTAGCTTTCTAGCAGCTTTATTATCGAGCCTTCTTGATTGGTTTGTAGCATAGCCTCCAAAAGAATAGATCGCTTTCTTAGATAAAAACATTTCAGCATTATCAAGAAGTTCTTGACCAATTGGATGAATATAAAGATAATGTTCTGGTTTCAATCCTATCAGCTCAATTGTGTTTGGGTTGCAGTTTGACAATAGAGTTATCAATTTATTAAAAGAATAGATTGTTGTATCTGTTGTCTCTTCCGTTACTTGCTCAAAATTGTGTGTAGAGATTAAAATTTCTTCTTTTTTATTTAAAGCACAACCTCTAATATCCAAATCAGAGTTTTCTGTATCTGTACCATAGGCATGAGACCCACCTAAACCCAATAGAATTATGTTGTTCCCCAAGTGCTCGTTCGTTCTTAAGAAATCATAGTTTCCACTTTTCAGCAGCTTCTTGATTTTCTCTATTTTCATCAATTTCTCCTGTCGAATAATAATAATTTACTATATCGTCTAAGTTCCTTATCTCTTTTTCTAATTCTGCGCATTTTTTCTTACTATCGCATTCCCATAGCTGTTTTCGTAGCTTCGTTGCAACCTCAGATACCTTTTCTGCTTCTTCTGTTTTATCAATGGTTTCTATGACATCAACTTCAATTGGTTCTCCGCAAAATGGACAGAATTTAAGAGGGTAATAATAGTCTTCAGGCCATGTATCTTCCCAGTCTTGGACTTCTTCGCTTACGTAAAAGAAAATTCCAAAAGTTTCATCAGTTTTATAGTCACAACCATGGCATTCTATAGTTTCACAAGTTCTACATAAGTAGTTATCAGGATATTCATTAGAAATAACTATCCTAGGATTCTCTTCCAATGCTTTGCAACAGAATTTAGGTTTATAATATTTATAAGATGTGCTCCTATCTACAATTATTTGCTTTGCTTTTATTTCCATGTTTACACCTCAGATAATCTGTAAGTTTTCATCACCAATAAGCCATGCAGAATCTAAAATAAAATTTTCATATGGGTTGCCACCGTCGTCCCAGAATTCGTCTGAACCAACAGTCCAATCACCTAATGTTCCATCATTAAAACTATTATATAAATAATCTGCTACATCTTCTAAAAACGCATCTGCAGCCTTATCATAATCTCCTTTTCTTATTGACTCTTCTACATCCGGCTCAAGATCAATCCATTTATGTTGCTCAATCAAAAAAGATTTAGCGTTGTCTCTTACTTCCAACAGTGAATTTTTAATGTCTGTCAATGTTGCATCTTTCTTTTTTGCAATGATATAACTTGAAGACGAACTATTAGTAACAAATCCTCTTCTTATTTTCATTAACCATCTCTCCCTTCTCCTTCAGCAACTTCTATATCAGCAAATCCATTTACTTCCGTAATAGCATCTATTGCTTCACTCATAGAGTAATCATAATCATATACAGCATCACCCCATTCATCATAATAAGCATCGTTACTGTCCTCAATTACGATATATTCTCCATCAGGATACTTTTCTAAAATGTCATCAACCCCATAAATGACCGCTCCGCACCAACTAGCACCAAGCTCACCGGACCAGTTTTTTTCATCATTTACACCAATAATATCTAATACATCAAGATTGAATTGATCAATTATCTTCTGAGCTTTTTCTTTGTCAGCAATCCTTGCGAAGCAAATAATGAAACTGCTAGAGCTTGAATTAGTAACAAATCCTTTCCGTATTTTCATGAGCCCTCCTTTCTAGTGGCTCTCGCCACTAGATTTCTTATTCCACTTAGGTTTGTCAATTTTCAATTTATTTACATGTTTATAAAAAGCAAGTGACTTCTTAGACTGCTTCATCCCATGTTTAACCATTCTAGTATGTTTCTTTCCATTTTTATCTACTTTTGTCTCATACTCTTTGTTCCAGGAATTCTTTGATCTCATATTACATGTCCTCCATTGAATAAATTACTCTTTCTAAACTTCTTTTTGATTTGAAACACTTCTTAAGTAAACACCACATAATGGCTTTTTCAGTATCATCTTCGTCTTCCCAATCATTTAAGACTACAGAAGTCTGTGTTCCATCTTTGAACCCTACAGTAGTTCTAATTTTCCCTGTAGCAATATCTTTTGTTCTTCCTACAAATGAAATATCATCTTTAGACAATGTTTTATAAACACGTTTATCAAAATCATCTTTAGATATAATGCATACATCAACGCCTAAAGCCTCTTTAATTTGGCTCTCACAGCTCCTAAACTCTTTATCGAGTGCATGCTTATGATTAATAGTTTCTTGAGCCTTCTTTAAAGCTACAGCAATATCTTCTGGTGAGCAACAATATGTCATATTATTATCCTCCTTGTAATTAAAATACGGCATTGGTTCCAATTTAAACTTATTTTTTGTATGTAAACGATCAATCCGTCTTTTAATTTCCGGATCATCGCAAATACCTGTACGAATATATCTATCTAATACTGCATAGGTAAATCCGAAGCTATCTTCATCTGATTTACCACATAACCCATCTGATGGTGTTTTTTCTACATAATTTTTAGGTAATCCTAAATAATAACCAATTTCTTTTACTTCGCCTTTTGTGAATTGTGCCAATGGAGCAAAATCTCCAGCTGCATCTCCATAACGAGTAGAGTACCCAATATAGTCTTCACTAAGGTTACAAGTGTTAACAACTCTTCCATTGTGTGACTGTGACACCCCATACAGAGTAGCCATTCTTAATCTAGGAGCAAGATTAATCAGTGTCTGATCTGAAACATCTATTGCAAGATCAATCTGATCAATAATAGCATCATAGGCTCCTCCAATATTGATAGTAAGATAATCAATACCTAATATATGTCGGCATGCATTATAGGCCATATCAATATCATCCTGTTCATAGTTTGGCATGATTACTCCAAGAACTTTATCAGCTCCAACAGCTTCCACACATAACTTAGCAGCTACTAAAGAGTCAACACCGCCGGAAATACCTACTATAAAGTTACACCCTGGGCCGTTCTCTTCTCTCCAATCTCTAATCCACTGAATACAATCATTTGTTGCTTTTTCTACATTAAACATTCTGCTCCTCCAATTTCCACAGTTCTACTTTAAAACTACTTAATTCTTCTTCTATAATCTTATAAACCACTTCCCAGTCTGTTCCTCCTCTTCCGCAGCCTATTTTGTATGGGAGTGCAATGGTTGTCTTGTGAGGCCTGTTATCAGCATCAAACCAATAAACAGGTATTTGTTGTCGAATAAAATTTAATCCTTCTCGAAAAGCTTTAACATCAGTATATTGTTTCCCATCATATCCGTATTTATCTTGTGCAAATAAGGATAATATTCCTTGATTTTTCCTTCTGATAAAGTATTCGTCATATGTTCCAAGAAGTAATTCTGGATTAAACTCACGTAATTTACAGACGTTTCTATAATGTATATAAATACCTTCGTCATAATCTCTTAATGCTTTAGCAACTCCAATATTCATTTCTCCTTGGCAATTAACTTGATGAATTATATAGTCGGTCTGCGCATCTACAATGTTACCTTCAATAATTTTAATCATAAATCTTTTCCTATAAATCCTGAAATGTAAACTTCTCGCCACAGGAGCAAATCACTTCTCCAATAGTTCCTATTGATGTTGGTGTAAAGCACCATGTAAGAGAGCCGCCTATGCAACCATGCCCCATTGCTCTCTGTTTAGAAGTTTTCAGACCATGTTTCTCAGCATCATGTTTTAATTCCCACTCTCTGATTTTCTCTTGTTCTTTTTCTGAAATTGGAAATCCTCTATATAAATCATCTTTTGCTTTTTTCAGTTCTGCTTCCATTCTCTGCATTTCTGAGTCTTTATAATGCTCATCTTTGAGCTTCTTGTTTTCTTCTCCTAAGTATTTAATTCGTTTTTCATAAGTATCTACTTTATCAATAATCCCCTGACAAAGATCTGAAACTGAATCCGTAAAATATGTTTTTCCCATTTTCGTTTCACCTATTTAACCTTTCTCTAATGTCCTCAAATGTTTCTTTATTACAAACTTTCCCATCTACAAATACAATTCTTAATGCTCCGTCACGAAATACATCATTATATCCATCTTCGCACTGTAATTCTCCATTGTCATCGTAATATACATGGCAACATCCCTTATGAGATTTTTTCAAATGACTCGTATCGGTTTTTGGATCTTTATAAATCATGATCGGTTTACCATCAACAATTCCATATGTAGCTTTCATTGCAATACCAAACATATCTCTGGTTACAACAACCATACGCCCATCAGGTTCTACAATTGCTGAGAAACAGAAAGCTCCAACACCAAACACTATATTATTTGCGGCGAATCCTTTTTTCTTAAGTTCCTCCCACACCTGTTCTACATTGTTAAGAGTACATCCGTCTCCATAGATAATTCCAATATGCGGATCAAGTACCTTATATCCTTTGCTATTTACTGTTCCGCCGAATGTATTCCAAAGCTTTTCAATTGTCTTTACAGCAATTTCTACCATATCTCCAGAATCCGGACGAACCAGAAGTTTCCCATGATGCTGCATGATTTCTTCTTTACAAGCTGGAAGAATATTATCAATCATGTTCCAATAATCATAAGTATCAGATACCATACTAAATGAAGTCTCTGGATATAACTCAGTAAGAAGTCTCTTTACAAATGTAATTTCATCTCCATCTACTGCATAATTTGAAGCCATGCAGCTATGTTCTGTAGATACGGCACCAATTCCGATCCTTTCAGTCCAGCAACAAGCATTATAATATGTATCTATATAATCAATAGCTGGGATTGTGCTTGTTTTATCAAATGATAGTAACCAAGCAGATGAACATCTTACTGCCTCTTCCATACATGACATTCCTCTCATTCCAAAGTCAGAGCAGGCCATTTCTGGTCTTAAAGAGTCGTCACAGGTCATTTTATAATAGTCATTTGCAAGCTCTCTATACATATGACCAATTGTTGCATGAGCACATGGTTTCCATAACTCAACTTGGAGGATGCATTCAATCCATTGTACTACCCAAGCAAAATCCGGATGTGTATTTGTAATTTCAATACACGGAACCCCCATAGGTACTAATGTTCCCTCCGGGATAGCACGTATCTGAATTGGAAGATAACCTAATTTATGAAGTTTCATAATAGGCTCTAGGTCATAACTATTTCCTAACTGTATATCCATACTGTATTTATATGTATGCTCAACTTCTGCTGCTGTTAATTCAAAAAAGTTTTTATTAAAATAATCGATCAGATATTCTTTAATAAATGCCTGTAAACCAAAGAAAACCATTTTATTCTGATTCTTAAGCATTGATCTTCGTGGGGTCCAGTAGGAAACAAGTTTTGTAAGTCCTTTCGGATAGATTTTATTATGAATTTGTTTGTACGTGTCTGAGAGCAAAATTGCCATTGTATTCATTATTTTTTATTCTCCTCTTTGTCGTTTACAACTTTGTCAATCTGATCAGTAATGTAATCAATAACATCCTTGCCGGTTTTCCCAATTGCTTGAACATTGTCCGATGTAAGTTCATTTGCAACCATCATTGTATAAACGGTTTCGGTAGTTGGTGTAAGAACTGTTAAAATTACAGAAATAATCCCAATTGAAATAAATAACTTGAATCCATTCTTTGTTAAATCATCAAATCCTATCAAACATATTGCAAATGCAGCTACTGCAACAATCAGAAATAAAGTCCCCACTGCATCTGCTCTACTTGCAAAATAAATCGTCCAAGGACTAATCATCGGCTTCATTATTTTTCATTCTCCTCTGTATCATCATTCTTATTGTCATTTACAATTTTATCAATCTGGTCTGTGATATAATCAACTACATCTTTACCAGTTTTGCCAATTGTTTGAATATTATCTGGTGTGATTTCATTTACAACTGCCATCGTATATATTGTTTCTGTATTAGGTGTCATGATTGTAATGATAGTCATTACAACACATCCGATAATTGATTTGCTAATAGTTTTTCTAAACTTAAATGGTTCGTTATATCCGGCTAATCCGGCAAATAAAGCACCTATAGCAATAGATCCGCATATTCCTGCGATCACTCCAAAAAATGTCACTAGATTATCTGCTCTACTAGCAAAATAAATTAACCAAGGACTAATAATCGGTTTCATATTTTTATCTCCCTTATAACTTTCCTATCAAACAGCCCCAAGTAAAAGCAATCTGAAACATATGAGTTATCTGATCTTGAATTAAATTAATTTTCTTTTTGTTGGCTTTCATATCATCTACTAACATATGTATCAATAAATTCATAACCAATAATAAAGGATTCCATTTACCGCCAATAATCATAAGCGCAATTGTTGGTGGTAACATAATCATAAATGACCAACTAAAGCTATGCATAAACAACGCTGCTAAATAATCATATTTATATAATTTTCCTGGTGCATTCTTTTCCCACCATGATTTTTGTTTTGCAGATGCCAACCATCCTTGTAAATAATAATCATCTACAATGTGGCAGAAAATCATAGTGAATAAGATAAATATTTTATATGCAATATTCATATTTCACCTCCATGAAATCGAGAATTTATCGGATTAAACTACATCATCTACTTCCAGGTCTGTTGTTTCGATAGCAATTTTAATAGTTGGCTTGTCTATTGCTTCACTGTTTGTTATTCTACTATACGATACAGTAATAAGATCTGATTCAGTATTAAATCTTTCAGCTACAACACTTACAATATCTTTCTCATTTAATTCGTAAATTGTTTTCATTTTTTATGTTCTCCTTTTATAATCATATCTCCAAGCTACAATATCTATATCGCTGCGCCATTCGTCACATGAGTTAGGTTCTTCTATAAGTAACATAACTTTACTCATTATTATTTTCTCCTGTAATTTCTCTCAAACAATCATTCCAACCGATATCATAACTTGGTGACTTTCCATTTCTTTCAAAGTGAAAACAACCCAACTTCTCTGGCAAGGGCTTCAGCAGGCGCAGTAGGCACCATCCTGGCCTCTCTTTAAGCTCTTTGATTTCATGTCTATTCAGCCTGCAATGCGATGTGGCATACTTTTTATTTATGCCTTCACCGATGTATTCACTTTCGCAAAACTGACAGCCGGCACATATTCTTGGCTCGTTTATTAGTAATACTAATTTATTCATTTTCTCCTACTTCTTTTATCTAAACCTCTCAACAAGTTCAATCTTAGGACTTTCCAGATTTGTCAAGATCGTATCTGTCGTATAAATCTTCTCAATCAGTCCATTGTTTTTCAGAAGCTCTCCATCATAAACAGTATTCTCACAATGAGTTACATAAAGATAAATCTTACCTACACCGGCCTCTTTCAACTTCTTAGCACTATAGTAAAAAGTACCGCCTTTGCTGCAGATATCATCTACAATAAGGATATCTTTACCTGGCAGTTGATTGATTTCTCCAGATAAATCTAAACCTTTAATTTCTCCAGTCTCCCAATCTCTGTTCTTAATACCAAAAGCGTATGGAAGATGCACCGCTGAAGAATATCGCTTCATAGCTCCCGCATCTGGATAAAACATCATGAGATTATTACTAGCAATCTTCTTAACAGCAGATTCAATCATTCGATTCGGGGATCCTACATGTACTTTATTAAATAATGCGGCAGATACATCAGAGTGAGGATCTAAAACTTCTACCTGTTCAAAATTCAACAAGTTAATAATTTGAGCAAAATATTTCAGTGTAAAGATTTCTTTTCTCTTTTTTACTCTATCCATACGTGCATCAGGAATATATGGCATATCTAAATAAATTTCAGTACCCTGATCTTTACAATATTGAGTAAGATAAATAATTGCTGACATTTCTTCCATTGACTCAAAAAACCATTCAATAAGGTTTTTGGGTCCAATAGGAGGAATATCCTTAAATAAGAATGTTCCATCCGGATATTTATCAAGTTTGATTTCTACACCGTTTAATTTAATCATTCCAAATCTCCTTATAGTTTATTTCTCGCTGATCAATGATGTTATCTCTTGTAAAAACAATCTCAAAATCTGAAATCTGTTTCGTTCCAACAAACTGAAATTCATAAACTTTATATCCAAGTTTCTGAAGTTCAAGAACATCAGTAAGACTGAACCAGTGCTTTAATGTTTCTTTTGATGGTGCTGCTGAAAACCACCGTTTTCCATCTTCTCTGTATAGCTCATTGTCTTCCATTGGCAAATTTCTGCTTAATCCTTCTGAGAGCTGATCGAATACAGGATTCCAAGTTCCATCAAAGTTTCGCCACAGTCCATGTTTTTCAACCTGATCTTCTACTCTATATCCAAAAATCATTTTATTCTCCTATCACATTAATTTGACAACTTTTCATCACCTCTAAAGCTGCTTTATGTCTCTCAGGCGTAGTTCCAGCACAACATGATGCGTCAACTGTAATTTTCGCTTCTGGATAATAGGTTTTAATCAGAAGAGCATTCGTAATAACACAGATATCTGTGCATATACCAATAATTTCAATATCTAATAAAGAATCATCTGTAACATCAAATGTTTTCTCCCAATCCCAGTCATCAAATCCAAAAGTAGATTTACAACACACCATAAAGTTATCGAAATTTTTGAATCTTTTATAATTAATCTCATCGACAATTTCCCAACCATGAGTTCCATGCATACAATGTTCCGGAAGCTTTTTACCTTCAGCAGTATCTAAATAATCTGAATCATGAGTGTCTTTTGTAAAAATTACATAGTCGTTATTATTTTTATATTTGTCAAATTTCTCTTTTACATTCGGTATAATAGCCTGTGCTTCCGGAGTACCAAGTGAACCGGTTACAAAATCGTTCTGTACATCAATTACAATCAAAACTTTCTTTTTACTTTCCATAAATATTACCTCCAACAGTCATTCTCCCAAATGGATACTCTACAACTCTATAGCTACAAAGAATCTCCATTTCTTTAACAACGTCTCCTTTACACATCTCTAATAAGACACCAACTTCTTCTGCTACTTTTTTAATTTCAACTTTTTTCTCTTCCGCTGAACTTAAAGTAATAGTTCTCATTCCTCTGGTATAATCAGAAGTCATATCATAAATATTATTCGGTATTTCAACTTTAAACCCGGCATCTTTTAGATCATTCATATGTAAAATTAAATCATGGGTATATTCATCTTCTGCAAGTAATTCCATTAATTTAATTTCAGCTTCCTTATCAATCTTTTCAATACTTCTTTTCTCCCAAAGTTCTATAATTGACATATCATTTTCCTTTCTTGTAAAATTATCTAGTTCATTTTCTTTAAAATAAAAATCTCCTTCTTTTGATTCTTCATTGTAATAACTAGAGATATGTATTCTTATATTGTTAGAATAAACTGTTTTTACAATGCCTGTAGCACCTGCAATATCATGTTGTTTATATTTTTTAGGCACTGTTATTACTTGCACGATATCTCCTACTTGAAACATTTTTTACTCCTTTCTATTTATTAATCCACCCAGAGAGACTCGAACTCTCACGCTATTAAGCATTAGAACCTAAATCTAACGTGTCTGCCAATTCCACCATGAGTGGGTACAACTGGCAGTCGAACTGCCAATTGTTAATAATGAAAGCGACTATTATATTTACTTATTCACTACTTACCAGCCTTGTACAAACTAAGAGCCAAGTATAATCATGCTCAAAAACTTTTATCAAGGATTTGATAAATCTTTATTCTTTATGCTTTATTCTTTAATCTTTAAACTGGGATAAACTTTGAATTTTGAATTTTAAGATTTGAGTTTTGATCTTTGAACTTTACAGCATCATAAGCTATCTGCTTCATCCAATAATATATATTAAGCTTACAGGTCACAAACAACCAGTAATCCTAATCCATTTTCTTTTATACTATTATCTGCTATATAAGTAGTACTGCGGTTTCTTTATTGTTTTATATATGTCTAACCCAGCGAAAAGACATATAGATTATAGTTTAAAGTTTTCGATAAGCAGTGAATATATCTTAGTATGTAATTTCGATTTCTGTCAGAGAGTTACTTACTGAAAGTGCTGCATCTACTTCAGCAGTAAACTCTGCAATTTCTGTTTCTAAATCCTCCATTTCTTTAAGAACACCAATTGGATCAACAAGTTCCATTGTCTGAGCTTCTATGTAAGCTTCTCTAGTTTTTGTGAACTCTTCAGTAGAAGTTTTTCCCTCTTTACTACCATAGAGTCCAACAACATAATTTTCAGCCTTATCTTCCAATTTGCCATTCTCAGTTATGATCTGAGCCATGGCAGCATCATACTGTTTTTTGATCTTCTGTTTTAAAAGCTTCTTGAAGTCCATTCCATGATTTTTCATTTCAATAGCTTCAGCTACTGTATACTCTTTATCAGCAACAGTGACCTTAGTTACTGCATTTGAAAGAACTACAGCTCTTTTAATAGCTTCTCTTCTCTTGATTAAGTCGGTTGCCTTATCATAAGAAGATTTCATAACCCCTGTGTAAACTTTAATGTCCACACCTTTGACCTTAGTGTTAGAATGCTTATTTGAGATACAAGCCTCCACACTATTAATTGCTTTTACAATGCGGTCATCTAAGATTTTCAATTCCGCTAATGCTTTGTGTACATTCATTTTTTCTGTTGTCATAATAAAGACCTCCTGAATTTTAAATTTTAATAGTTACTATTTTCTTTTGTTCAACAGTAAACGCTACTTTACTGTCAGTTCTCTTATGAACTTCTTATCATTCATTTCTGATAAGATCATCCCTCATAACTGATGAATCAGTTGCTTTCGCAGTACAATCGCTTTACTACTATTCACGTTTTTATATATTTTTGGGACAATTGGATTTTAAACCAATTTTGTTACCATCTCAGGATCACAAATATGATATGGTTGGACTCGAACCAACGACATTAGTTTATCAAATTATCTGCTCTCCCAGCTGAGCTACATACCATACTAAATTTTCATGCATGACCTGTCGTGCTGCAGTCACAACAGGTTTATGTGTTCTTTGATAAGCTCAATTCCCTACATTTTCTCTAAAGCTAGTACGTTTCTACTTTGGAAACAATCTCAAAATGTCACTGTCTTTCCAGCGCCATCTGATTTTACGTCCTAATCAGCAACGGCTCTTTCATATTGAAAATGGAGCTATAAAAGTCACTCCTTTATCAGGAGAAGTGGAAACTCTGGGACTCGAACCCAGGACCGACCGGTTATGAGCCGGTTGCTCTAACCAACTGAGCTAAGATTCCATAGTGGGTGAACTTGAAAACACCCACATATAAAAACGTAACAACTATAATGATTGATTTGTAATCGTGTCAGCTACTCAAATGATCGTCATCACTCTCAAAAGCCCTCCCACATTATTTCTACCTCGCCGATTCGATTACTTTCTGTTTCATACTAACTACACGTACCATACTTGTACAATCCTCTCCGTCTCCGCTTCCTCATTAGTACAAAGCACATCTATATAAATGTTTCGTACATCCAAACCATTACTACCAATGTACTGTGTTCCCTTCTTCGAACAGGTTCCAGTTATTAAACCATCCAAATTTTCACTTAAGTTTTATCTATGTTCGCCATGAACATAAGTAGGTATACCTTAGTTCTAACGGTTATCTCTTTGGCCTTCAGAGCTAACTTAGAACTACGGGGTAGATGGGGATCGAACCCATGAATGCAGCAGTCAAAGTGCTGTGCCTTACCGCTTGGCTACTACCCTCTATAGATACCTATAAAGGTACCTATATATAGATTATTTACACTGTATAATGCAATTCTCTACTTTTTGTTCTTACAAAAGTCATATATGCTGGTTTCATTGCTTTGACAATCTTTTTATCTTCATCATCATTGTAATAACTATCACCATCTAATTTAATATCATTCCCAGATACATAAATGATGCCTTTCTTGTGGTCAAACTCACAATCAAGAACTTTACAAGTAGCATTTACATCAATCCCTTTAAAACAGAATTCTGGTTCAATCATTGCACTCTTATCAAAGAAATCAATACTTAATTTTGTAGTTGCTTCAGCCCCATCTTCAAGATGTAAAGTGACTTCATATGTAATACTATTTAGATTAATAATATTTAAATCTTTGATTGCTGTCTCAAAAGGTTCTCCAAAATTTAACTCAAATGCAATTGCTCTCAGGCAGTCATAGTTTAAATCTACTTTGTGAGCAAAAGAAATTACTTTTTCAATTTCACTATAGTACTGTCTATCCAACTTATCTTCTAAATACTCTGTAATTTCAGCATCTGACGGATACTCAAATCTAAAGTGATAATGAAATCTTCCAGGTCTATTTACTAAATAACTATTTAGCGAATTGAGGTCATTGCAAGTGATTACAAACAGTTTCTTCCCCTGAGATAGCCCGTCAAACACTGTAAGCATTTCCGTTTGAGGATCTGCCATGCCATCAGCAGCTTTAATACTACCAAATGTTTTATCAAATTCATCAAACAGTATCATTACTTCCTGTTCAATTTCTTCTATGAAACTTGCAATTCCAGGAATATACGTGTCTACAATGATAACTGGTAAACCAACTTTTGTCGCTTCCACAGCCAATGTCTTTGCAAACAATGATTTGCCGATTCCTTTATTGCCTGACAGGATAACGCCAAGGTTCTTTTCTGCTTTTGGGAAAGCTTTAAGAACTTTTGCAACCTTACTCATATGTACTCCGTAGGTTTTTTCTTTGATTTCTATGTCTGCATATTTTTCTAAAAAGAAACCAGAATTCTTTTGAAACCTCACAACATAATTCTGAGCCGGAAGCTTGTCAAAAGTTTCTAATGAATCGTCGTAAGTTCTAAATGTGTTTCCTACCTTAATAATTCTCATTTTTTATTCTCCTGTTTTATATCATTGTTTATATCGAAAATCAATGCCCTTTAACATCTGCTTCATGTAATAGCATCACATCTGAAAACATCTGTTTTCCAATTAAATACTTATCTTTATTCTTTGCCTTGTTTGATTGCGACCATGATAAATAGGGATGCATATGATAATAAATCAAATTTGCTGTATAAAAAGCATCATATATATCTTTTCCTGTAACCACACCGGAAAAATCAAAACATGTTAAATATTCATAAGCTCCAACACAATGATGCTGATAATAGTGACAGTAATCATCCTCTTCACCTTTTCCATTAATTCTTGATTTAGTGAAAAGCTTTCCAATATCATGGAGACTGGCTGCCACCCATAAGTTTTCTTCTCTAGGTACCCCATCTGAAACCTTTTTCAGATGTTCATAAAGAGTCAAAGAGTGATGTGGATTCTCTTGATCGAAGTCACGAGCCATATCTATTAATTCTTTTATATCTTTATGATCATCTTGTATAACTCTAATTTCATTGAACCCTTCATGGTACATTGGTGGAGAAAATACTTTTCTCATTCTGGTAATCACTTCGTCTGGAACTGAATTTTCCCTTTTTGAGTTATCCTCTAAACATTTTTCATATGTTTTCAAAAATACAACGCATGTTTTATAAACATGTTTAGGAACTGTTTTTAAAAAATGCACTCTTCTTTTCTTTACCAAATTAGTAGCATCATAAATAACCGAATGCATTTTCAAATCTTCCAGTATTCTACGATGCAGTTCTTCAAATACTTTACTGTTGTCTGCGTCATCATAATTATCTCCATACATTTCTTCTCTGAGCTTATCAGAAGAGTGCACTATATAATCAGGATGAGTTTCTGAATACTCTTTAGCCCATGTACTTTTACCGGAAGCAGGTAAACCTACTAGCATAATTAATTCATTCATTATGTAATCTCCTCTATTTCTTTGCAAATCTTCTCTGCTATTTCTTTAGATATGTACTTCTGATTAAAAAACTCTTGTCCAATATCTGATCTAATTTGATATTTTTGATTATCTGGATTAGGCTTCCCTTCTCCATTTACAATTTGAGGTAACGAAGCAGTTTGAAGATAATCTATATAGTATAAATCCTCTTTTATGCTTCTTCGTTTCTCTCTAATCACTTTCCTAATTTTATATGCCCAATATCCAGAAGTAACATTCAGTTTATTGAATTCTATATAGTGATCAAGATCCTGAGATATAAGCTCCAGTTCCTTTAGCTGTTTTTCTAAAGGTCTTCTATTACCTAATATTTCTTTAATAGGCAATATGCTGTCATCTATTTTCTTTTTATAATCACCAATCTCTACAAGAGATTTATTCTGCTGTACAAAACCAACTCTCTCATCAACTGATGTTACTTTCCAAGGGGCGTATATGCTTAAATTTTTAGGAATTGTTGATATCCTGTTTAAAGCTTTCGGTACATTGTCAAACTTCTGAGCAGATTTTAAATCCACCACATGAGGAGGACTTCCATGTTTAAATACCAAATAATTTCCAGGATATTTTTCACTTTCTAAAACATATCTCATTTTCCTCTTCCTTTTGTGATATATGTATTATAACATACTTCGTATTCTGTGCCAACAAGTTTTTTATAAACTTGTTTATTGGTTGAAACCGTTCTCCTTTCTCTTAACTTGCTCTAAGTATACCATAGTCATTTCACCTTGTCAATGTTTTTTTACAAACTTGTTTAAAAATTCTTTTTCTGAAATTATCGGGATACCAAGCTGCATAGCTTTCACATTCTTGCTACTCTTTGACAATGTATCATTATTAATAAGGTAGTTAGTTTTTTTAGTTACTGATCCTGTGACTTTACCTCCAAGAGACTCTATTTTTTCTACTAGAGCTGCTCTATTGGCAAACTCGGTGAGTGTCCCAGTAATACAAAATATTGCCCCATTCAAACCATCTTTTACAGTCTCCTGAGAAATTTCTTCAAACTGGAATTCCGCAGCAAGCTCAGTTATGTATCTTTGATTTTCTTCAAAATAATTTTTCAAAGAAGAAGCTTTCGCAAAACCAAAGTCTTCCAAACATGTAAAATCATACTGAGAATCCATATCTTTAATAAAGCTATCAAAAGCTGTTTTTAACCCTTTTTCTCTTGCTCTCTTCTCTTCAACAGTGTTTAGCTGCTTACTAACACTTCGACCGATTAAAGGTATGGACAGCCCATAAAGGAATTTAGGCAGAGTTGTCTTGCGGCATTTTTCTATTGATTCCAGGATTTTATCAACTTTTTTTGCTCCTAGCCCTTGTAATGTCACTAACATTCCCCGGCAGTCTTTTAGATAAAATAAGTCTAAAGGCCCTTTAATAAATTCTTTCTCTATTAATAGACTCAGAGTAGATTTAGAAAGCCCTGTAATATCATGTGCTTCTTTGCTTACAAAAGTACATAATTCACCAAGAAGTTTCCCTTTACATTCAAGGTTCATGCACTGAAGCTCTTCTGTCTCATTTTCACCTGTAATTTTTACATGACCACCACAAATAGGGCACTTGTCAGGCACAGTAAACAATTTGTCACCGTTTCTGGTCAAATTCTCTGCAATCTGCGGAATGATCATGTTTGCCTTATATACCGTAATCGTATCTCCTACTGACAGTTCATAACTTTTGAAAATACTCACATTATGTAAGCTAGCTCTTTCAACAATAGTATCATCTATTTCAACCGGATCAAAAACTGCCACAGGTGTCAACTGTCCAGTCTTTCCCATGCTCCATTCCACATCTCTAATTACTGTTTCAAACTTATCATCTGCAAATTTATACGCCAATTGTGATCGAACATGATGTGATGTGTTTCCTAAGCTTTCACTATAATCAATGTCATCATATGAAAATACGATTCCATCAATAGGAACATCTTTTTCTCTTGCGATTTCTCTAAGTTTTTTAATATTCTCTTCAATATTATCAACTTTTACCCAAGGGACCACTTCAAATCCTAGCAGATCTAATATCTGTAATCTTTTCATGAAACTATTTCCATCTATTCCACGAACGGCCTTCCAAGCAACGAACTTGATTTTTCTTTCTTTTGTAACGGAGTTATCAAGCTGTCTAACAGAGCCAGCAGTTAAATTTCTGATATTCTTAATACCATTATCTTTAATATATTTTTCTAATTCTTCACCAAAAAGTCCCTTTCTTTCTCCATCTTTTTTCAGATCAATATCTTTTAGCTCTTTAAGATGAGTATAATGATGGATCTCCATGACAGCTTCCCCATCAATTACCACTTCATCTCTATAAGGAATTTTCTTTGGAACATTTACAAAACTGTTTACTGTATGTAAAACATTTTCTCCGATGATTCCATTCCCCCTAGTTTCTGCAGCAACCAATTTACCATCTATATACTTTACTGAAATAGTAAGTCCATCCATTTTTAACATAGCCAATCCTGGCAAACCATTCATAAAACTTTCAACTTCATTTATATCTTTTGTTTTGTCTAAGGACAACATTGGATGATCATGTTCGACTTTTTCTAACTCACTAACTGTTTCTGAGCCAACATTGATAGTGGGACTGTTGGCTAAAATAATACCTGTAACTTTCTCAAGTTCTTTAAGTCGATCATATTTTTTATCATATTCATAATCAGAAATTAGAGAAGTATCTTCCATATAATACGCATGAGCATATATGTTTAATTCTTCCACTAATTCACGCATTTCTTTTAAAAGCACTCTTCTTCCTCCATTTTATACAATATAATATAATCTTTACCATGAACAAATTTTTCCCCTTCTCCAACCGGAACCTCTTCATATAGCTTCGGTTCCAATCTTATGTAAGAATCTCCGGTTTCTACTCTTACAACATCTCCCTCTTCATATATATTTTCAATTACAAAGTTCATCCACCCCATTTCCATGCCATTTATGTGACAAATTAATCCAATTCTCTCCTCAGTTCCAAAACATTCATAAAGTCTCTCTAACACTGCAATCCCTCCAATGTCCGAACGTTTGTTCGTTTGTTATGTTTAAATATTACCACACACAGCAAATTAAGTCAATCTATGTGTGGTATTATCTATTATAAATAACTATAAAATTTATTTTTAAGAGTTCCTTTGCCATAAGAACTTATATTATAATTTGAACTAACCATTTCAACATACTGGCTTTCAAAGATATCTTCCTTAGAAACATTATATTTCTTCATTATTTCTCTAAACTGCTCTACAATTCCGGCTGTATAGAGTCGAGGAATAGTCAGATACGGAATATTAAGCTCTTTTCTAAGCGCAATTAACCTATTTGTCAGTCTTAGATTTAAAGCTTCTAATGAATCACTACGTGTATTATTCCTGGAGTTAACAATATTCCCCTTCATACTTAATAAAGAAGCAGTTCCAGTAAAAGATATATACTCCTCCTCTTGTGAACTAACTTTAGCCAAGTCTACCAGCGTCTCTGACAAAGTTTTTTCCTCTCCGTTTTCGAAAGTAAGGATATTACCATTCAACTTACTTATTTTAGCTCTTAAAAGCTCACCGGGGGCTTCTGTTCTTACTCCTTCAAACAAAGCCAGAATTAAAAATTTATCAGAATAGTTTCTAATTTTAGAAATATCCTTTAAAACCTGTTCTCTGCTGGGACACACCGCTCTCTCCTTATTAAGATATTTCTGTAGACTTTCAATTTCCATATTTATTTCATCATAGTGATTTATGTTGTCTATAGATATGTTGCAGGAACAACACCAGTCAGCATATTTCCGTAAAACACTTATATTTTTCCTTAAGGCATTTATTGATGAGGCTGCAAATGTAGACAACAATTTATCTATTTCAGGAAAAGTAAAATCACATAAGTCCTTGTTAAGTAAGTCCTCATAGTCTTCCGTTTTGTTAAAAAGAGCTTTCGCACTTTGTGGAGTTTGTCCAAGATCTTCTACTACATGTCGCAGATATTCTTTCTTCCGTTCTTCATTATACATAATCACACCTCCTCAAATAAAGCTTTTATTTTATTTACTTTCATGTTTGTAACACTATTAATAATCGGCACATCTTTTCCTAATGCACTTTCTATTTTTTCTGCACATTCATATACATCCTTTGAGATAGATGAACCATATAACACTACTGGCATAGTGGTGTCATCAAATACAACATCTGGATTATTCTCTTGAACTATCTTCAAAATATTTATGATAAATACCGCAGTTTTGATACACTGACTCCGGTTCATATTTTTAGTTTTAAGAATAAACTCCAATAATGAAAACAAAGTAGCTCTGTCTATTTCTCCTCTATGTGCTCTTTCAATTTTACTTCTTACTGGACTATCCAATGTGTTGTTTAGCTTGTCAATAATTATATTAGTAGGAGACGACTTATCCATAGAAGCTAAGTAACTTTTAGAAATCTTATTTCTCTTATCTTCCTGCTCAATATACTGACATGCTTTGTCTTCTGTAAAATTCATGATATTCAGGATAAAATTAAACTGAAAATCAGGATTCTTAATTTTCGTGTTTATTGCAGCTCTAAACCGGTGAAAACCATCAATGATATCAAATTTACCAGAATTAAGTATCAATTCTGATCCAACAATATCAAAATCTACCTCTGGATCATCAACATTGAGATTAAGAGTTAAAGCATTAGGTACAAATTCTCCCTTGCTCATTAAACCTTCAATAGCTTTTACTGATGAAGAAACTATATCAATTGTATATGATACATCTTGTCCTCTACGTCTCTGTTTAAGTTGACGCTGAGTCCTTGGATTGTATATTATAAGCTGGTTATCGTAAAACTCTTTTAGTAAATCAATACTTATTTTTGTCACCCATTGATCTTCAGCTATCTCTATCACTGGACTTATTCTTATTGGATAAATATCTGTTTTTAAATAATCTGCCTTTAGGCTCGAAAATCTTACTATTTCCTTATCAGAAAAATATGTTTTCATTTCCGTATTTGCCTTAAAAACATTATTAAATGCATCAATAAGCCAATACATTTCATTGTCTGAGATCTCATCTTTACTTTTCGCTCCAATGATATACTGCATATATTCAATATCTGAATATTCATATTTTTTCATAAGAAATTTTTGTACTTCTCTCTTGTAATATGAATTTTTCTGGATCTGAGAAAAATACTTATCCAGTATCTCATACAGGTTTTCACTTCTTAACATTTTGCAACCTCCTTTCTTGTATTATATCATTGTTTAGAACTTATTTCAATAAACTATTTACATATTTAGCAGCTTCAGCATTAATGGGCTTTCGAACGATGTATCTTTGTGTCGTGTCAGGTCGAGAATGATTCATTAATTGCTGTACATATGCAATGTCTCCTGTCTGATCATATAATAATGTAGCAAAAGTACTTCTAAATTTATGAGGAGTAATATGTTTTTCAAAATCTGCGGTATATGCCTTAACTAAATCTCTCACTGATTTGTCAGTGATTCTTGTTCGTCTGTTAGAAATAAAAAGAGCATTACAATCCCTTTTATTCAAAAGTTCTGCACGTTTTATTACCCAATTTCTTAAAATATCCATACTATCATCATCAAGTTCACATTCATAAGTGTTTCTGCGCTTATCAGTAACCCTAATAATCTTCTGATCCCAGAATATATCTTCCATATTAAGTTCTGTAAGCGCAGTAACACGAATGCCAGTTACCATAAGAAGAGTAAATATGGCAAGATTTCTTTCTTTCCAAGCTTCTCTTCTTGCGTTGGCTCTTTTTGTACCAATAGAATTATCATTTATTCTTTCAACAACTTTTTTCAATTCTGCAGCTGTCATTGCAACTTGTTTATGCGGATCCTTTACAGAGACTCTTTTTATGCCACAGTTAAAAGGATTCTCTGAAATTATTTTTCTACTTAACAAATAATCAGCAAAAGATTTTAATGCCGTATAAGTAGTTGCTTTAGCACTATCTGAGCTATACCCTCCATCTCTTCCTCTTAAACAAGAAAGATAAGAGTTTATATTATCAATAGTCATTGCCTCATTGCAGTTTTCTATTGAGTCTATAAATCCATTTTCTTTCAAATAGTTCATAAACCTAACAGCCGTCATAGTATAATTTTGCGCAGTAAGATATTCGCATGAATTGAATAGACCATTATAATAACCAGTGAAATATTGTGGCTTATCCCTAAGCAATGCTCTCATCTTGCTTTCTGATTTATATTTATGTTCTTCTCTTCCTTTCATGCTATTCACCTCACCATCTAAATTTGTGATCTAATCCATCTCCACGAATTCCATGTTTCTCTCTTTCTTCAAGAACTTCCCTTCTAATCTTATTGTGTTTTGAACGAAAATATACCATTGCAAATAACCAAATCATTATTATCATACTCCAACCAGACGGACCGGCTAATAAAAATATGAATGATATTATCCCTAATACAATTAAAGTTTTAATATCAGATTCATCCCATACACTGACATAATTATCTGATTTAGATGCAGTTTCACTTTGTGCTTTTTGCCACGTCCATGGATTAGGAAGTGGTATTGGTGCATAGTCATCCCTCACTATCGCAACTGGAAAAGGATGAGCCTCTTCCATTTCAAAATCCAATGAATCTACTTTCACCCAGATGTGATAATTCGGATGATATGACCAAATTTTATTTCCAGTTCTTACTACTTGAAAGGTTCCTTGTTGCCCAGGTCTCAATGGTTTTTCTGTTAATTCATTTGCTTCTTGTACTAAATAGAGATGAAAACCATATGTATCATCATATGTATCATGATTAATTTTTGAAGTTAAAAATAGTCCTGTATTAGGAACCATATTTTCAAGATTTGCTGGAATGTTATGCTGCTCTTTATATAACTCTTCTATAGTTTTATCAGACATAGTATATGTCCAGCCTCGTTGCATATCTCTTACTTTAACTTTCTTTCCCAAATTCACCTTACCTTTCCTTGGTACAAAAAGATGGCTATTTACAGTTTATAGCGTATCTACATGCTTTTCAATATATCATGAGATTTCTTCTGTATAGCAGCCACTATCATAACAGTTGTCTGGAGCATCTCTTTTCCCTTCAAAAATATCATTTCTTACAATTTCTTCCGCTTCTTCTTTGTTAGCTGCCTCTACTTCATACCCCTTACTATATGCTTCATAGTAAGTAACTATGTATTTTTTTAGCCCCGTCTGTTGTTCTTCTTTACATTCTTTGTACAGATCATCAACAATATTATAATTTTTATTGCTTTTCCCATTGATTTCTATTAATTTGTCATCTAACATAGGAATATGTTCGTTGCTACTTTCTATATCTAACACAAATTCTCTTTTTGAATTCCATTCATAGTTTATATATCTTCCATCACAATTAATTACAGTTATTTTTAACATAGTGATTTCCTCCAATTATACTCGCAATAGTATCTCTTATGTAACTAACCCAAATTCTTTAATTAGTCTCTGAAAGACCATCCGGTTACATTTCTTATAGGCAATAGATAATGTCTTCTTTACACCTTCTTTCTTATAAATTGAATGCCCACCAGTACAATGGTCTAATTCCCAGCCATTCTTTAGAATAATTCTCTCAACCTCTCTTCTGTTATAAGTTTTCATTTATTCACCACCTTGTTGTCTATCTCTACAATAATTTTCTCAGCGCCTTGTCTTAATGCTGCAGCAAAAGCATCTCTGAATATTTTTGTTTCATATTCTTCCAATGTACAGCTGATTGTCACTGTTTTTTCTGATGGAGTAGTTTTATATACCACTAATCAACCTCCTCTGGTATGTCCCACTCAAAATTATCTCTAACCTGTTCTAAAATATCTTTATCAGCTGCCATAGCGGAGCAGCAAAGACAAATCTGGATAGTTTTTTGAACCCGTTTTCCCTTTTTCTTTCCATAATATGTACGTTTTTCAAGAGGTACTCTATTATTAGTAGTACCACAATACCAACAACTTCCTATATAATATCACCCACCTTGAACCGAATAATATCGTGCATATGCCACTGACAACCATCATCAACACACGAATCAAATAAATTAACTTCAAATACATAATCATCAGTTATATCAATGTCATAGTCATTTGCTATTCTGGCTGTAGAGTCTAACATTTGGTTTCTACACTCTTCTAAAGTACCAATTTTTTCTACATAGAATCCGACACCATCATAAGCATGATGATAAATACAGAGATGATCTCCGTCTTCTATTTCGATTTCATGAATAGTATGGACATAGAATTCTCCGTTACTGCATGAGTAGTCAATACGCATAATCTGATCTTTAGAACCATCTACATTTCTGCAATCTTGCTTGCCATTCATCCCATAAGATAAATTATTTACAATCCATTCCTGAGCCCTATGAACAGTTTCAAAAAAGTAAAAGTATGGTTCCCTGTAATGTTCACTATCTAATGTACATAGTAAATATATCTTCATTTTTTCACCTTCGTCTTCCACTGTTTTCTTCTCTTACTCTGCATCTTCCAACCAGAGATTTTATTACATTTGTAATCCCATGAATCTATTCTTCTTTTTGGTTTTATAGGTTTGAAAGAAATACCATATTCATCTTTTATATTTCTTATTTCTTCTGGCGTAATACTTTTTCGCTGATCAGATGTTAATTTCACCCAATGTTCGTTCCAACCTCCTCCACGATGACTATAGATCCATGTTGCTGGTCTTTTCTTTTTATATTGATCTGTAAGCTCACGAAAATTCCTTACATTACCATGATCGTCTATAATTAAATACCGGTGATATTCTTTTGTCATCATAAAGTCACATCTGTCGTATATGTATTCATCTTCAAAATAATTAAACTTATTATAAAATTGTTTATAGTATTTTCTTTTGAAATATATATATACTTCTTTGGTGCCTGTCAGATATCCGAGATATTCCCATGGCAACCATTTATACCTGGCCCATTCACAATGATATTCAATTACTTTTGTACGCTGCATATAAATATAGTATTCTCTCATAATCATTCTCCCATTGGCTCCTCTCATAAAGAGAGAGGCTATTTTTTATATAACGCAAAGAAATTTATGAGTATCTTTTTCATACTTATATATTTTCTTTGTAAGAAAATTTTTTCTAGGTGTAGCTTCCTCCAATGTATCCTGCAAGATTATTGATAAATCTACTGCATCAACATCATCAGCCTTATGAATCATCACCTCATGTACACTGGTAAACACTAAATACAAATCTGAATCCAATACATTAGCAAAGCGTTCAGCCACGCCGGGATAAAATATAGCTACGGCACCGTTTATTTTCTTTGCTGTAGTTAAACAATTTCCAATAAAATCTTGGCTAATTGCTTCTTCTGTACCGGGACTCATAAACTCTTCTCCTTCATATTCCGGACTAAAGAGCATCTGATCCCATCTGTAAATTCTCGGTGGATACATACGTTCTGTATTTCTTAATGCTTCTTCCAGAATATTGCCTTCACTTAAGGTCAAACCATCTTCTTTCCATTTCTCTACTACACATTTAAAAATCTTAGTGCTCATAATGTTTCCATCATTTTCAGATACCTTCATATATAATACCTGAACAATGTCACCAATTCTTTTATAAATAGCATTACTCAATTCTTTAGAATTATCATCATAATTAAGCAGCCTTATAAAAAGAGAATCTTTAACAGTTTCGTAGTTCCAAATTTTCTTTGTTTTTTCATAAGAATTTTGTCCTTGTAACTGTCTAATGTCTCTTACAGTACTATCAAGAATGGTGTCAAACGATGTTCCATTTAAGAATTCTCTAAAAAGCTCTTTTGTATGTATTCCACAGACCTCCCAGGCATCATCATGCTCTGCAAACTTCACCAGCAGTCTGTCTCCTGTCGGAGAAAATCTATCTCCATCTTTTGAAAATTCTATATTCTCAATAGGAATGTTGATAGCTGCACTTATTTTATTTTTAAGTTCTTCCACAAACATTTCATAGTTCATCATAACTAATCCCTCTCTTTCTTAACCCATATGGTTACATGAATACTCTGATATTCCTTCTAATCTTTCAACTACATAGTCAGGCAAATATCCACATTCTGAACATACACAAATTTTACCAAGAACATATAGGCATACCTTATCTTCTGGGATGTCTTTCCCTTTGAACAATTCAGCCATAGAATCACATTCTTCGCTTCTATCTTTCTCACAATAGTATTGTGCAGGACATCTGTTACATCCATAAACAACACCTTCAAAATTGGGAAAATACCAATTTAATATATCTGACTCAATTCCATTACCGTTATCTCCTGAGCACTCTATCATTTGTGTACTGAAATCAAGAGGGACATACGGATCATTGCAGGAAAAGTCTCTTATATAAAAAGGTGCATGAACTCCGATTTCCATTTTAGAAATCCAAAAATTGACATAGTCTTTGTATGTCTCACAGTTGATCCAATCAATTACTCCCGGTAATTCTTCATAATGGTCAAGGCCAAACATCAATCTCAACTGAGTGTCAGCAATTTTTGTACAGTCCCACGATTTCTTTGAGTGTAAATATTTACCTCTTTTTTCAGTAACAACTTCAAACACATCAGGATAATATTCTTCTACATAGCTATACATTTCAGAGCAAGATTTATAATATTGTTTATAAAATTCTTTTATTTCTTGATATGCCGAATCAATAGTTACTGTGTTGTCGTTTGCTTTGCCAATAATAAAACTTGAAGAACTACTATTGGTTACAAACCCGTTACGAATCTTCAATGGTATCACCTCTTCCTATATCATATGCTCTTTTACAGTACTTCCAATCATCACACAACGATCCATCCATTTTCTTGTAGCAGCCTTTACACAGGTACTCTCTACTTTCTATGATTTTATTAAACTGCTCATAGTTCGCATAAAATTCTTTCCGGTAAGTTCCATCTTCATCTTCAATAGTACCTAAATAACCACCATCTACTTCATCAAGAATACTAGAATCAAAATATGGATACAGAAAATCATAAATATCTTGTCCTAAGTCTTCACCTAAATACATATACCCTTTCATACAGAAGCTAGCAGTTAGGAACCACATTCCTTCTGAAAATTCTAATGTGTAAGTTGGATATAAAACTCTATAATGATTCATCCACTTGGACTCTTTTAGTTCTTTATGTTGTAACAATGGTTTTATATCTCTATCACAGCTCCGCCCACTTGTAATAATTGACAAATCATGTAATAACTCATCTGGAAGACTCCTTTTTAAGGCAAAAATCAGTCTTCCCTCATAATAATTTCCCATCTTCCTACACCCTTTCAAATATATAAATAGAGTTTAAAGTTGTCACCTTCAATTTGTTTATATTTTCACTTATTGAAATAATATAGCTCGTAAACAGATATAATCCTTCGATAGGTGTCCCATCTGATTCCCGAACATACCTAATAACCATAGATCTATCTACTTGGAGCTTATTCGAATCAATTTCAACAACTCGGCCAATTCGTTTAGGATAGCGTCCATCTGTTCTTTCCGTTCCAAAATCTCCACAAGTACCAGTATGTAGAATCTGTTTTATTTTATATAACATAGCGCCTCCTAATGATGACTAATAGCAGCAAGACAACAATTCATATTCGGTGCAACATGATGTTCAAGGGTTGAATACCTAAAACCATCCTCGTCTGAATAATTAATCTCTACAAATACAGAGTACCCTTGCATATCTTCCTCTAACTCAGACACCCTATCTGTTATTGCTTTATTGAGCTTATTCTGGAACTCTTTCGTTTCTCGTATTTCGAACTTCTTATCATAAGGTACATCAAGTCTATACTCTAAATCCCAGAGAGTATCATAATAAATTTCTTTTGAGTACCCTTTCAAAACTTCATCTTTAGTCAATTTTGTAGCTCTCATTACATCTTCCAGGACTTCATCAAAATATTCTTTGAGATCCTCTGCTTCCAGTTCTTTTTTGATATTCTCTTCGCTTGTAAAACCAAGAATGAAACTACTACTGCTGCTATTAGTTACGAATCCTTTTCTAATTTTCATGACCAGTCCTCCCATTCAACAATATCTCTGTTAATACCAATTAGCCTTAAAAACTTATTCATATCTCCATTGTCCATACATGTGAAGCCTCTAATTTCAAAATTTGTTTCATTAATATCCCAACAGTCGTCAAATTCATTCATTCCAACCTCTTCGGCAGCTTCAAAGTAATTTTTAATCTTTTCAATCTGATTGTCTGTTAAATCACTTCTAGCAATAATAAAACTTGAAGAACTACTATTGGTTACAAAGCCTATTCTTAATTTCATACGTCCTCCTCTATAATTTTGTAATTGTGTTCTTGTGCATAAGTTTTTGTATGAGTGTCACATGTAGCACAAGTATAGACTTCTTTATTCATTCCATTAAAATTTATCTGGCTAAAATCTCTCGCTTTTGCTTCGGCTTCAAAATGATTCTGTGCTTTTATGGCTACATATTCTTTGAAATAAGTATCTATACACACCAGATAGTACTCTTTAGGCTCTTCTGAAACCTCTTCATACATAGCACTAAGGTCATCAGTGTCAAAATCTATTGTTTTACTCTCTGGATCACAATGAATATATCCATTCTTTTCCCCTTCGAAATGGACAATACCATCCTGAGGCAACCGCTGCAGAGCTTCAATCATCTCTGCAACAGTTGTTTCCTCACACCTCACTCTCTTGTTAATATCTAACATATGGCTCCTTTCTACTCTGTCACTTTAATGACGTAGATTTTATTTCCACGTTTAGCGTATTTGATAACTTCTTTTTCGCCTTCTTCATTGAGTCTCTTGCAGCAATTCATTACTGCAGAAGCTCTTCTCTTAGCTTCAGCCTCATCATCATACTCAAAGCACATGTTAGCTCTACTTGTTTTCATAAACTCAACAATAGCTCTTCCTTCTTCTGAAGTAACAAGACCTCTTCTGTTTGCTCCTAACTCCTCAACCTGTACATCATAGCTCATTTTCATAATTTTAGTTCTCCTTTTCTTGTTTATTTAAAATTAATAATTTTAACGAATTTAGCGGCACCATAAAGCATCTATTGACAGGACGATCATTCTCCATTACTGGATAGTAGATATTCCCCCAACCATTTGTTTGTTTTTCTCCAGTTAATGTAAAAATTCTATTTTCCCATCCTGGAGTACAAGTGTTTTTCATAATAACTTGCAAACCTTTTTTGTTCGGAATCATATTATATACCTGTTTGCTTTCCAACAAAGTTAATTGGTTTACCAGTAACCTTGTTAATGCCATGTCCTACTACTTCCAAAACATAATATTCCCAGTATTCACCTTTCTTCCAGTAATCGGTATCTTCCTCATAATAACCTTCAATGTGTTTAACAGCAAATACCACAGTTCCCTTGAAATCTTTAATCATTGTTACAGTAAAAGGTTTTGTTATATGCCAATCGTAGTCTGGATTATATTTCAGGACTTCATCCAATAAAAATACTGAAACTAATCCAGCATCTGCACAAAACTCACCAATAGCTTCTTTTGTATCAGTGTCAAAAGTAGTACAACTCCAATCTCCATAAAGAGTATCTCTTGTCATATAGTGAGTTATTCCGAGTGCTTCCATATTCTCTCCGTAGGCACATGTTGCCCAATCATCATCTTCTTTCATGATATAACAAGGATCTGTGATAATAATATCTCCATCAAATTCCATTGGTCCTCCATCTAAATAGCTATCAATCCAATTTTTCTTAGTGTATTTTCTAAACAACTCTTCAATTTCTGAGAGTTTTAATAGCTTCTTATATTCTTCATAAGTTTTTGTAGAATCATCCACATATTTCATAATAAGTACCATGTTTAATTCTTGTATTGCAGTAGTATAACAGGGAGATTCGAGACAATCCATGATTTTCTCAAATTCCTTATCATCCAAATGCAGCTTGTTCCTAAGTATTTTTTCAATCTCAGGCCGGGCACTTTCACATTCTTTTATTTTCTGTTCTAACCAAGCTTTATCCATTTAACTCCTCCTACCGTATTAAAATTTCTGCACCATCAAACATTGGAATATAAATACTTTCATAGTTGTCCCAGTCTGGAATGTCTAAATAATCCACTATTTCAAGCTCACATTCGAAATAATCCAAACGTGTCTCTCTGTATTCACTCCAACTTAGGTTGTATTTTATATTATGAATACCATACCAAATATGTTTAATGAGTTCTCGTAACACTGGAAAACTTTCTTTAACCGGGTACTCTCCTTGAAATTCAAATATCTGTTGAAGCACATGCCCTACATATTCTAAAGAATTAGTAAAATCATTATCATGTATGGTAATTCTTAAGTATTTTACTGCTTGCATCCCATCTCTCCTTTAATTTGGTCTATCATAGCTGAGTCCTGCACTTTCCACATATTCATTTAATGCTAAAAACATATCTTCTTCCAACTCTTCTTTCCATCTATTGCTCCACCAATCTACATCTGCCTCAATTCCAAGATATCCTATACCCTCCCAATCATCTTCAGTTTTAACACACATAAAATATTCGATAATTGGTTTGTATGTGGGCGTTTCACTAAACATTCCGTTTACAGAAATGTTTACTTCAATATCAACATACCCTATCTCTAACACAGCTTCACCTATGAGAGGACCATTATCGAGATCAATTTCTAAATGTTCTTCTCTTATATCTCTTATTAAAAGCTGGATTCCGGTGAGTCTAAAACGATAATCCGGACGCTGTTTAGCTTCTTCAAATGTCATATTAACACCTCGAATATAGTTCAATTTCTATATGAATATACTTACCCATGTTTCCTTCTAAGATTTTTAACAAATCATGACCACCACATTTGAATTCTTCTTCAGTCCAAAGATATCCACTATAATCACTATACCGATGATAATAATCAGACTGTGTGATTCCTTCCATTGATACAATCTTTGTTTCATCAATGTGATCCATATCAATAGGTGTATCTCCTGTAAGCATTTGAATACTTGCATATCTGTCAAGCCACCCACATCGACTTTCCATTTCTTTTGAAAAAGCAAATCCATCATTGGATACAACAATTTCTTCACCAGAAAATCTTTTTACTTTCTGAATATTTTGTATTCCAATAATGCTATCAGCATCATCTCCTGTGTTTACCCACCCTACTTTTCCATTAAGGATGATAGTGTCTTCTAATTTATATCCTTCTTTCATATTTATAATACCCCCTTCTTCTTACTATAAGTGCTCTCAGATTCTGTTTTTCAAATATGATAGAATAATACTTCAATGCTTCTGATAACGGCACCGGATTTCCACATAAACTGTATCCACAACCATTACCACATTTATGCTTGGGATTTATGAAAAATATTGGACAATTAAAGCAAAAATGATCGGAGCAAAATCCGCTTAACTTGAAATATATTTCATTTCTATCCATGTTTCCTCCTTTTCCTCCTATAAATCAATGTGCTTAAAGGAAGTTCTAACATCTGGCTATTCCAACAATATCTTGCTTCTTTTATTTGATAAAGTTTATCTTCATGCCTATAGAATGTATCATGTATCGTAATTTTTTGATCACACAATTTTTTCATTTGCTTATTAAAACCGCAGATGACATTCGGCGTTCCACTAGAGTTATTAGAACCATATTCTTCCATTAAACGAGCAAACGATTTTACTTTATATTGCCCGCCAAGTTTAAGAAATTTAAGTTTATCTGTATTCATTGTTCATCCTCTCATATAGTTTTCTAAACTTTACAAAATCTTCTTGTTTACCTCCATTGTCAGGATGAGCTTTAATCATTGCATAATGAACAGCTTCTTCTATTTCTAAAGATGGTGTAATAATTTGGGGATTTTTAAGTTTTATTGCAAGCCTTTTATTTTCTTCACATACACATATGATATCGGAGAGTAAAGAGTCATTCTTTATTTTTAATTTATCCACTTCCATTTTCAAATTTATGTTTTCACCTATACAAGCAAACAAAATTATTAATGTTGCTACCAATACAACACTCAACCCTACTATTTGTACTAACATAAATCTTTCTCCTCTTTTGTACATAAGACGATTTCTCTTCTGATCGGACATCCACCTAGACAATCACACTGACGGCTACAACCCTTACAAGAGTTTCTAAAATGGCTTCTAAAATCTTCAAATACATCTGAATCCCACGCCTCCTGAATAGAATACTCATTGAGATCTACTGCCCAATTGAGCTCTTGATTATCAAAACTGCATGGCAGCATTTTCATATCAGAAGTAATATATCCTGAAAACCTTGCTCCTTCACATGGTTCCAGAGTGGAGTTTAAAATCTCTTCTGTAAAATTCAGTAGTCCTGGCACCGAACATGAATCAAATCCGATCTGAAATTTATAATCATGTTTATCTATCAGAGAGAAAAATTCTTTGACTCTTTCGTCATCAGGAGACAACACATTTGCCTGAGTCCCTAAACCTACTGGCTTATGAAGTAAAAAGATTACTGCGTTGATACCATCAGGGAAATCTTCCTGCTGCAAATGTTCAATAGCTTCATCAATAGAATTCCTTCCAAGAACATAATGAATATTAGTAGTAACTCCTGTAGATACTAACATATTAATTGCTTTCTCTGTATATTCGCTTCTATACCAAGAAATAGCTACGGCTCCACAGTATTCTTTACATAAGGAAACAATTCTTTCATTGAACCCTAAACCGGAACTTGTAAAGTTCGGCACAATCCCTTGTAATCTACAATATTTAAGAATTTCTTCAAAGTCTTCATGCTGATCCACGTCTCCTCTACCACCAAGAGCAAACTGGAATGTTTTTCCTTTGCATTCATCTACTATTCTTTTGAAGTTCTCAAGAGACATATTAGGTTCCTGTGTATGTAGTCCATTCTGATAACACTGAACCCCTGACTGAATACACAAACCAGATGCTCCATGAACACAATGCCCCATAACACCAATATCCAACAAAGCAGGAAAATCTCTCATGAATGGTTCCTTACCTGTTGTAAGATCATCAGACCGGATATAAAATCCTGTCTTTGAATCAAATGTTTCTACAAAGTTGTTTTTCTTGTCGTGATATTTATACATGAATTTTTCTCCTCTCAATTAATTTTCTTATCCCTGTGGACTCAATCATTTCATTATCCCATGACCAACCCTTTGTTTCGTCCTCAAAAAAAGCTAAGGTTTCTCCATGATTAAAAACGGATTTAATTGTATATGTATTCCCACAAAATACAATCATTTCTCTTGTAAAAACTGAAGGTGTTGGTATGTTTCCCCGACAATTCAACCCATATTCTTTTTCCATTTGCTCCCAAGATTTAACTCTTACTTTTTGTCCTACCTTATACATTTCTGTCTCCTTGAAATCAAACTTGCTAGCTCTTCTTTTTCAAACATTTCACTTGTAAAAGTCCAAAAGTTTTCAATGTTTAAATAATAGCCATCATTAAAATTTCTTATATGGGTTATCTGTAACTTTTTACCACAATATTTTTTCATTTCTCTTACAAAGCACCAGTTCCTACATGAGATATTACCATATGCAGTAACGCCGAATTCTCTGACCATATCATCCCATTGGCGAATCTGAACTATGTCTCCTACTTTGTATCGCCTCATACAAACCTCCTACTGGCTTAACCATATCCATACTCCATAAAAACTTTCCCTCATCTTCTTGAACTCTAAAGAGATCGTGCCATCCGCCAATATTCTCAACAAATGTAACAATAGTATCACAATACTTTTTCATACTTAACATAAAGTAACCACTACATGGTATATATGTTTCGAACCCTTCAGCAATTCCGAATTCTTTTTTCATATCGTCCCAAGAACGAACTTTATACTTTTGTCCTACTCTCATTTCTTACCTCAATCATTCTTTTCAAGCCAGATACGACCAACATATTCTCAGTAAACAAAAATTGTTCTGAAGTGTTTATACTTTTTCCTTGGTATACTCCTTCATAAAGAGGATCTTTTCCAATTATACGTATCTTGTCTCCACATAAAACTTTCATCCTAGATAAAAATAGTATGTCTCCAAAATCTAAAGCTCCAAGATAATCACCATTAGAAGCCTTTTTAAGTTCTTCCCAAGTTTTTAAATAATATGTTTTCCCTATTTTTAGCATAATCTTTACCCAACCAGCATCACATCAACTGCATTCTTAAATTTTCTCAGCATTTCCGGATTAGAAGAAATGATTTTCTTTCTTCTTGCTCCTACTTTGCCATGTTTGTTAATATAACGAACTTCTAAATTATGCCAATTGATTGGAGTCATTTCTCCCATCTTTTTGTATACTTTTCTATATGTAACCATTCCTCCATTGCTCTTATCTCCATATTTTTCTACAAGAGGCGCAATAATAGAATCTGTTGCATCCTGATTACAGATTGATTCATATTTCTCATACAGATCCCCTAATGCAGCACTGAAGATAGACCTCAGAGTATCGTTGGCGTAGACAACATCATAAGTACTAAATTTACTTACTGGATTATGCTTCTCTTTATAATCTTTCACTTCCTGATCCCAACAAATACCATAGTTTTTATTCATATACTTATATACGGTTTTCATTACAGAACCACGATCAGAAAATTTATCACAAGTAGTGAGAGCATCAATCATCTGATACATATCATTTTTCCATTTTTTGCCTGGATCCTCTACTTTCTTTACAGGAAGAGGTGTCGTAACAGCTTTCTCCTGAACCATCATAGAAGCTAAACGTCCCATATCTTCAAAGATTTTATCTACTTTTCTTTCTAATACTTCAATTTTGTTATTGAAATCTGGCAGCTGTAACTGAATAACGTTTGGATTATTAACTTTTTTCTCAAGAAAAGCTGCTGCCAATACATCTTTTGCCTTGAGCTGATATGCTACAAGTTTTTCTGCTATTCCCGGCATTTCCTTTTTCATAGTTGGAGTAATTGAGATTTTAGCCAACCATAATGGCAGATAGTCTAACTGTAAGCACATAACATTCTGATTTCCGCCATTAGTAAGGAGGGTAAAATTTTGTACCCCCTTTGAAATTACTGAATCCGTCTGCATTTTTCTTCTTTCATATTTAATCCGGTTATCATCGAGGCCAATTGCTTCACACACCCAACGAGCACCAACCCAAATATTTCCATCAGGATCCTGTGCTGCTCTAAGAATATCTCCGTTAAATTCTACTTCTTTTGCTGTTAATCTATCCATAATACTGTTCCTTTCATTTAAAATTTATGACACTGCATTTTACTTAATCTTTGAGCACTATAGTAAATCTGGTAATAAGAGAATGTATTATACGCATTTAAAGCGTATAGCTCACCGTTATGAATTTCTTCTTCTATTTTGGAAATATCGTAAGTACCAGAATAAAACTCTTTTTCGTCTTCAGTAACGTCGTTATAAACTAAATCTATAAGAATCTGCTTAATCTGATCAACAGTGCCAGATACACGCATGAATCTAATGCCATTAACTATTGAACATGAAATAGCAATAATCCATTCTTCTGCGTCTTCGTAGACAGTAAGTACATTCATTACATCATAATCTCTTTGTCCCTCGAAACAAACATCTGTGTATCTGTTATCATACTCTGTATTATGGCTACCTCTTTTCTCTGGCAACGGTTCCAATGGACACCCTTTTATTAATTTATCCCATGAATCACCGGCGCTTAAATTTGCATCTTTATCTTGTACTATACATTCATCTGCCTCATTTAATAATGGACAATGTCTGCAATGTTCTGGTGTGTCAATCACTAATACTGATTTACTCATTCAGTTCCCACCACCTTTCACGATTTGCATAACCGTCTGATATAGCGCAGCATTTCTTCCAACCAGTTTTGTTATGTATGTATCCAACTGCTCCACAACTGCTTCCACATCATAGGCGGTCGGCTGCGCATCAATCATTTTAAACGCACTTTCTGCCGTAATTAAACTGTCTTTTCCTCCAACTTGCTTGTAAAATAACTCTTCATTCATTGCATCCGCATCAATCAGTCTCATATCCCTCACACTCCAGTTTCTTCAAATCCTCAATTAACCAGGGTTCTTCATCTTCCCATTTGATAAAGTCAAACATATTACCATACATATTGCTTGATACATAATAATAACGATCATTATCCTCATCATCAGGTATCCAATAATTATCCATAGAATTACGTTTTGGCTTATTATAATAAATACAAAGGTTATCATTGAAGTCTCTTGCAATATATTTAAAATTAGGTAAAATGGCATCAAGGAAGTTCTTTTCTCTTGATGTAATTGTAGGTTTCTCTATGTATTCTGATTCTGACCATTCATATCGTTTAGTTCTACAACTTTTTTCACCAGTAGAATCATTAAATTTACACATATCACATTTAAAACGATCACAAAAAGTAATTTCACTTGACTTTGTAACTGAAAATGAATCTCCTTTGCAAGCAATATCTATAATTTCTTTGGCAAATTTCTCTCTATTTTTCATAAAATCACCTCAATAAATCTCTTTAACAGCTCCCCAAAACATAATTGAATTATCAATATCAATGCCCCATTGCTCCTCATGCGAAGAGCATGTACTTTCATACTCATACTGTGGAAAACCAACTGTAACATCTTCTGTTTCAATAACTTTTCCTACTGATGTAGGTCCTTTGTCTTCCTGATGGTAGTAAACTATTCCAGTAAGAAACTCTATTACCATCTCTTTATACTTTGGATCACACCAAACATATACCTTATTTCCTGAGTCATTTTCTATTCTCCAGATAATGTCTTTATATTCTCTTGCGTTGTTACACAGTCTAAGCCATGCCATTGCATAACTTTCTGTTGTAGGTGCTGTAAAATCAGCAGTAATCATTACCGCCTTTTTCCGCTCAATAGATAACTTCTCTTTTAACATAACTGTCCCTCTTTTCTTTTCAGTATTAAATTTCCTAACGTGCTCACTATATCCTTGCATTGATAATCACGATTATAGAAATCAGCGGAAGAATTATAACGTACTTCATAGTGTTCATTAAAGCGTAATCTTGTTGGGAAAGAACAAAATATATTGGTTAAAGCATATCCATTTGCCCATGTGAAACCTTGCTTTTGAGCTTCTTTGATTAACGCTATATATTCTGCTTTATTATTCACCAAAACAGTGCACTTTTTTAAATTTATCATTAGCCATTTCCTTTCTAATCATTATGAGCCTTCGCACTCCTTCAATTAAAACCATGCATTCAGGATAATCTCGTGCACGTCTTCCACGACTAGAACCATGATATGTATAATAATTTTTTCTAAATTCTAGCCTCGTTGGAAACCTGCAGAAAACTTTATTTAAAGAATCCCCAGATGCCCATGTAAATCCTTGCTTCATAGCAATTTTAGTTATAGCCGAATATTCTTTTATATTGTTGACCAATACAGTAGAATCTCTAAGATCAATCATTTCCACCCCCAACCTTTCCAGACGAGCATTTTCTTCAAATTTTTACACTTAATGAAACTTGGAGTGTATTCCTTTGTCTGTTCGCAATAGCCGAACCATTTACCTGACACATCCTGATGAAGTTCAAATACTTTCATTATATTACTGCCTCCTTGCTATTATTAAATGTTCTAAACTGTTTGCCGGAAGTAGCATTGCATTGTTAAAATACCACTCTATTTCTTCATCATCTATTGATAAGAAATATTCATCCAGTTCAGAATCTGTAATTTTAGTTATTACACAAACTTTCCCACAAAGTTTATACATGCGGCTGTTAAAAAATAATCTTCCCATTGAATTTTCATAATGGTAATACCACCCGCCAACTAAATTTTTTCTAATTACTACTTTATCTCCGACTTTATATCTCATGATTTTCCTTTCTGATTTCTACAAGTCTACTTAAATTTCCTACTGGAATAAGTGATGATCTGTACCAACATCCATATGGAATCCCAGATAGATAATAACTTGTAAAACTTATTTTATTGATTCTATAAACTTTTCCGAGATACTTCACCCCTATCGCATGAACTGCTAGGTTGCGTTTTACACGAACCCAATCTCCAACTTTTAATTCTTTTTTCTCTTGCATATCAAACTCCTTAACCCATCAACAGGTATCAGCATTGCATCATTAAATACCCATTTATATTCCTCTTTTCCCAGAGATAATCTATAAGTTATTTGATCACAACCAATTGCTACTATTTCATACTCTCTTCCACGAAATTTTTCCATTGCCTGAGCAAAATACAACTCCTCTTCATAGAATGGATCTGAAAATGGATAACATCGTCCACCAACTAAGTTTGTTCGAACTATAACTCTATCTCCAACTTTATATTTCATGTTTCCTCCTCTTATCAATTAGTGCAGTTAGTCCTTTGTAAGGAATGAATTCCTCTGCAGGAAACCAATAATTACTAGCTTCTTCTAATTCATAAGCTTTTCTTCCAGAAGTTAGTTTTATAATTGATTTTATGGTACATATATTTCTTAATAAATAATTTATATCTACGCCCCATAGAATACGAGGAGTATTAGATCTAAAAATTACTTTATCTCCTCTCTTCATGTTGCCTTCTTTCATAGATAGCTAAAAATAAAGTACCTTCTGCAGGAATAAATATGCTACAAGGGAAAACATATATTTCTTCCTCTACATAACAATAAGATGTGCCATCATCATCACCTATACGTTTTATAGTCATAATTTTACCTTTAATTTGTTCCATAGGGATTCCCCATATGAAGTCATATGACCTAAGTAGAATAGGATCAACTATTACTTTATCTCCAACTTTCATCTTATTCCTCCAGTATAAAACCAAGTACTTCCGCAATGCTCATACCTGATATGTCTAATAGTTTCATTTCCTTTGAGGCATATTGCACAATGCAAATCCCGTCCTTGACTGTGCAACTTGTTATGCCTCTCTTTTTTAATAACTTATTCAGTTCCATAATGACTCCTTAAAATTCTCTTGGGGAGTCGAACCCCAAGAGAACTGTTTATTTTATTGTTTACTCAGCATCCGGCAGATAGAACTTTTTAATTCTATCCTCTCCTACAGCTTCGACAGCAGCCATTGCTACCTCATGAGAGCTGAAGTAAATACCATCTGTGATTTTTCTTCTGCTCCATGTGGAATCAACTTTCTCTGTCTCTCTGTTCCAGCAGAGTTTGTATTTTCTCTGAGAGTGATCGTCCCAGTCAATCTCTGCATTGTGATCAATAGCGAAGCGTTTCAGCTCTGCTACAATCATCAGATATTCAGCGGCTGCATCTCTCTCTTCCTCAGTCTTAAAGCAGTTGCCTACTGCAAGTCTCATCACGTCTTTCTGGTTCTCAGTTGTGAATACTCCACCATCTTTCTTGCCTGTACCCCACAGGTAGAAATACTGCTCACCCTCTGTTGGCTCCCAATGTTTCTGTGCTGTCTCTGGTGCATCAACCATTCCCTGAAGTGCTCCGATGAGTTCTTTAAGCTCGTCCTGTCCAAGTGCTGCCATAATGTTTGTAATAATAGTTGTGTTCATCGTAATCATAATCTCCTATTCTTGTTTAAAATTTGTTTTTTTGTTTGTTTCAATCTTTACCCATAATCCATATTCAGTTGTAATTTTTCTATATTCAGTTGTAATTTATATGAAAACCTCTTAGTGGGCTAGAGGTCAATCATATACTTTGGCATAAACATTCCTCCCTTACTGTGTTCTTATATCAATAATGTCACAAGCAGAATAGTACTGGTAGTGACTTAACAACATACCAATTGCTTCCATTTCATTTACTGCAAGGATTTCACAACAGATTTCATCTCCATTGTAAGTCTGGAGATAAATATGGAAGAATTTCTTTGCTTTTTCCTCTTTTGAGAAGAGATACGTACAATCATCTGAGTAAGCTGCTGTATAGTCTGTACTAATGGGTGATATTTCTTCTTCGTCCCAATCTCTCCACCAGTTTCCATATCTGCCATATCCACCATAAGCAGCTTCAATATACTCAAAAGGTTCTTCACAAGGTAAAGCAAGAATCTTTTTCGCTTCTTCAATTGTAGAAAGCAATGCTTCTACATTGATTGTTTCTCCTAAGGTGTGCTCATTGAAATATCCAGAAGATAAATTAACTGCTGCTACTCTAAGTGCCGGAGCAATTGTTGAAATATCTGAAAGAGAACCCCATTGCGTTTTAAAGTAACCAGTAGATTCAATAAACTCTTTAAAATCTGGATTATCACAAGAGTAGAACACACAATCGTTTGTTCCTCTCCTATCAATTTCTATGATATAGTTTACTTTAGTGTTTACTATATGTTCACTAAAAGTAAACTTCTCTGCACCTACACAACCAATTTCTTCATCTTCTGTAAACAATACAGAACACTTAAAATCTTTAATAATCTGCAGGATGGCGTAGATACCACACCGGTCGTCTCCCCCAATCCCTTGAGGAGAAGACATGATTGCTCCATTATATTTAATTTTCTGGACACATTCTTTATGTACTGTATCCATATGAGCTACTAAGAGCACTGGATAAGTACCTTCTGCATAGAGGAATCCATCTTCTGATTTAGGTTCATAACCAGCTGATTCCAACTTATCTTCCAGATGTCTCTTAAGAGTCATCTGTTTCATTCTTAAAATTTCTTCAAATTCTGTGATTTTATATTTGTTTTTACTCATCGCTGGCCTCCTCTTCTACACAATCTGGACAAAGCCCTTTGTCACCTTCTTTAATTACATAGTATTTTCCACAGTGGATGCATTCTTTAACTTTTCTATCGGGGAAAAAATCATCCTCACTTTCAATATATGTATATTTCTCTTCTAAGCAATGACTACATACTTCCTCATCTGTTGATGCTACATAAGTAATATCATCATTGTTTCGAAGTCTTCCACAACAATCACATTCTGTGAAATCTTCTTCCCTGCAACTATTACAGATATCCATATCTAACTCTCTGTAATACTGAATTTCTGAATTAGGAACTCTTTCATTGCAGCAGTCACAATAAGTAGAACAGTCACAGCAATACCAGTTTCCGTTGATACAATACATCTCATCTTCGTCATAGCGATCACCGCAATCACAACATCTATGAGATCCACTGTCACCATAGTTATCATAACAATCCTCACAAAGAAGAGTGCTTTCCATGGTGTGATAATCTCCACACTTTACACAGTAGATGTCATGTCCTACTGTCATACGTCTATCATCAACTCTTCCCTTGGGAATCATCTTGACGATTTTACTGACTGAGCATTCGCTCTGGCAGCTATAGTCTCTGTAATGAGTACCTTCAGAATTGATGACTGAACAACATGCAGATGTACCACCTTTCTTTTTCCAAAGATTAGGAGCAACCAAACAGTCAGCAATAATCTTCTGCAACTGTGCTCTAATTGGTGTATACAGAGAGTTTTTACCATCATTGCACTGAGGATATAACCTTCCTTGTACAAGGATTCCATCCTTATAATGAAACAACTGACGGATGATTTTAGGTTCGAACTCTAAGTCATTGCCATCGTATTCTTTGTCCACCTGATAGTAAACCATTGTAGTTCCATCAAGTAAGTAACTCATAGTTCCAGAACAGTGGCAGCCAGAGTACCCATTAGGGTTATTCTTATCCAATGTATGACAGGATGACCAGCTATTTCCATTGGAAGACAACAGATAATCAACCGGATTAACTGACAAAATAGTATGTCTAATCTGATCCAGTGGATTAATTGCATCTGAGTATTTTGCATACTCTCTCTCAAAGTCACCATAATTTTCAGGTGTAATACTTACAAGATTGCAGATTTTCTTTACTGCTCTTGAAGTTTTCTGTCCTTCAGCAATTCCTTTAATATCAGGATAAGATTCCTTAATGCAATCAGCCATTTCCTTTGTAAGAAGCTGTTCTTTATATCTTCTTAACTTATCAAGAGCACATGTAGTATAAGTTCTATCTCTAACCCATGCAATAAAGTTATAGATTTTACCTTCATCAGGCTGTCCCTTGATATTCTGGTCAAATGCTACATAGCATTTTTCATCATTCCAATTCGGATGATGTCTTAACAGCTCAATCAAAGGTGCCTTGTTATCTGCCCAGATATTGATGATTTTATCAATGGCTGAATCTCCCCAAGGAATGCTATATGTATCAAGAACTTTAATCATACCCTGTTTCATTGTTTCTTTATTCATGCTACAAATCCTCCTAAAATCTGTTCGTACAGCTCCTGTGGAATCTGTTCTTTTCCAAGAAGCTCTTCGCTGAGTTCCTTTGCTTTAGCCACTGCTGCAGTGCCCTTATCTTTGATTCTGTCATAAAAGACCTCAATTATGTTCATGACTTTAGAAACCGCTTCGTATTCTGTGTAGAGCTCTTTGTCGTCTGACTGGATCTGCTCGAACACTTCCTGTACTCCATAGGTTACGAAGCATTCTGGACAATAATCATTGACTAAAGGTCCGGAAATAATCTTTCCGCAGTGCTTACAGATGGAGAGTTTATAATCTCTCTCATCCAAATCTTTATAGTCACCGTTTTCAAACTTGAATACCTCATACTGGTCAAAGATATAAGCTGCTTCGTATTCCTTGGCGAGCTCCTCAAACTGAATCAGAACCTCTACAGAATCCTCTTTTTCTTGCGTAAACTTTTTTATTTTCTTGTTTAGAGGTTTCATTTTAAACTTGCTGTCCTCAATGTAGAGAAACTTTGAGTCAAAGTTTTCTGTGATATCTTCTCCTAAGACATAATTCTTGAAGAGGAATCCAAGGACAATATCAATGTCCTTGGATTCTACCTCTGATGAGGTAATTTTATTATCTTTATAAAAACTAATAAGTGTTGCCATTTGTTCTTCTCCTTTCTTAACTGTAACTGCATTATAAACCAGTTTGTAAAATTTGTCAATACTTTTTACAAACTGGTTTAAGAAATTTTCTTTCCTCTTTCATTGAACTGTTTTGGCTCACCGAGAGATACGAGATAGTCCTGCATATAGAGAGCTAAACTCAATCCAACTCTTTTTGGATAAGCAGCTATCCCTTCAGCTTTAAGCGTGCTTGGTGGAGTTTCTCTCATAATAGGTAATACTTTTGCTAATCCAATATCTCCGTAGAAGCTATAAATTTTATACAAGCTCATAATTATCTTATCACACAATCCATCTCCTGATAAGTTATAGCCAGCTTTACAACAAGTAGATATAATACTTTCATAAGCCGTCTTACCTTTTGCTTTAATTATCTTGTAAGCGGATGAATAGCTACCAATAGTTCCTGGTTTCCTTGCTCCTTTATCCTCTGCAATGCTCAACTTATGCCTGTCAAGCACTGCCTGCAGTGCTGTAGCATTTGGCTCTCCTAAGATAAGGTTTGCCTTATGCATCTGTAAAGGCGTAACTTTTTCAGTATATAAACTCTGTCTTGTAAAGATACTTGCTTCGAAACATCTTCTCTCATCCGGATCAGATGGGGCTGAAGTAATAACAACACATTCGAGTTTATCTAAAATACCTTCTGATGCAATGAAACGACCATAACCGTCTACAATAGAAAAAGTGCACTCTTCTGGATGTGGCACCACTAATAATGCATCCATAATCATATGATCAAAATTGTCATGCATTGCTTTAATTTTTCTATGATTTCGTGTTTCCAGCCGCTGATAAGCAGGATCGACAGACATCAGTTCCCTTGGAATTACTGCGCATGCCTTTGTACCAGAGATTAATAAGTTGCTCATAACTGTGTTGTAAACGATGTTTTCCATTTTGTTTTCCTCTTTTCTTTTATATAATAAAAAAGAGCTGTTTTCACAGCTCTAGTTTTATTTCATTGTTTAATAATTAGTTTCTACTAAGTTGGTGAGATACTCAATCCCGTGACCACATAAAGCAGTCAGAACTTCATCTAAGATGTCAAGTTCTCCGTCTGTTTCACATGATTCAAGGGCCTGAATAATCCCGTACCCCTTTTCATATTCGCTTGTATTCACAAGCTCTTTTGTTATTGTGTCGCCGAGCTTTTCCTCGGCATAGTCGACTCCGTAGAGTCTTTCCTTTGCTGTCTTCATTTTGAAAACCTCCTTGATATAATTAATTCTTTAAGATTTTTGGGGTACCTTGTCCAAATTAAATCTTTATCTTCATAGGTCATACTGTATGTAAGGCCATCTACAGTTGGTTTATATAGAGCATTTATAGAATACCTTTTACTATGATTTAAATTTTCATCATAGCCACTACCCGTCATAAACCCTGTAGCGTTAATAAAACATATATTTTGACTGCCGTAATGCTTTGTTTCACAATCGGTAAGGATAATGTAAGTTCCCGCATACATAACAGCTATCATTCCAGACCGGAGCTTCTTCCTTAAATCAACCATGCTGCCTCCTTATTATTAAAAAGCGAAGTGGCGAAATAGATATCAGATCCTCTATCCAAGACCACCAATAGTGATAATTTGAGCCACCATTTCCATTGTGTAATGAAATGTTTTCTTTATAGTAATAAACTAAATATTGGAATGGTTCAAAACTTTTGTCAATATCTTCTATCTGTCCTATACCGTAATATTTATGATAAACTATGTCACCTATATTTAATTCTTTAGGATGTTGCATTTCTTCTCCTTTCTATTAGCTTGCACAAAGACACTGAACGGACAAGAGTAAGTGAGTTTTCCATACATAACCAATAATGACAATCTGGGCCTCTACCGTTGCCATTATGTAAACATTTATTTTCTTTGTAGAAATAAACCAAACATGGTGCTAAGCAATGTTCAAACCCTACTACCCTCCCCATCCCATAGTCACTTCGCCATACTATATCACCTATTTTCATTGTTGCCTCCTTCCTATTATCCAACGTAATGATTGGCACTTGGCAACTTCTTCTGGCCAGAACCACCAGCAATGATTATATAGTCCACAACCTCCATCATGAAGCTGATGACTCTCTTTGAAAAAGTATATCAAATAAAGACCATCTAAGCCTTCAACAATTACTATACCTTCTCCAAAGTGCTCATGAAACACTTTTTCTCCTATTTCTAATGACATTACCTAGGCTCCTTTCTGGTATAAGCATATAATCTGGTGCTATCCAGTAGTCTGTATAGTAAATATTTATTCCCATGCTTTTACCATTTTTTTTTACAGTCATCACAGGAGGCGTTCTGTCTTCGACGATACAATAATCGTAGGTTTTTGTTGTAGATTTCCTCCAGAAACGATTAAGTTTCACTTTATCACCTACACAATACATGTTGCCTCCTCTCTATTAATGATGCCAGTGGAGGAAGACACTTCATTCTTTTAATGTCGTAAGAACTGAACCACCAACCATGGTTGTCTAGGCAGGATCCCGGTTCTATAGCACCGTCATGTAGACTGTCATCTGCTTTGAAAAAGTACACAAGTTCACTACTGCCAGGTCTGAGTTTTATAACTTTGCCTAACCCATAAAGCGGGTCTTTAATATAGTCTCCTATCATTTACCTTGCCTCTTTTCTATAAAATGTCTCAACGGTTTTTTATGTAAGAACTTGATTTCGTCCTTTCTGTAAACCATACAGTCTACAACAATTCTATCATCAATTGAGCCACTATATAAAAACATTCTATTGTAGGAATGGCTATAAGTGACCACATAAGGGTAAAGAACTATACCTCTATACCATATCAGTTTCCCTACTTTTCCGTAAGGGTCGTATACGTATATGTTTTGCATTGACATATTCCTTCCTTTTAGTAATTAGATCAATCAGTGGTCTCTTCCTGAGGTATTTAATATCTCTTTTGCTATAGCAGGATGCGTTAGTTATATATCTTCCTTCATAGTATCCAGAGTAAAACTTTGGATCATGTTTATAATGGTCTACTATGTAGTGAGAGAGCCATAATGACCCGTCATAAAAATTTAATTTACCTAAACCATTAGGTGTCTTTACATAAATATGTCTCACCGTTATTCTCCTTTTCGATTTATTTACATGTTTATAATAGCAAACATGTGTTCCCTTTGTCAAGTATCTATGTAACAGAAACTTCCGGTTCCTGTATCTACAGTGCAACAAGTATGCTCATACTTCATTATCAGTCGATTAAACTTCTCTTCTGACATAGGAGTTTTCACTTTGAACGGATGTGCCCAAGGTGAGTCCACTTGCATTCTATTAGGAAGCAAATATACAGGGGTTCCTGCAACAAGTGCTTTCTGTGCCTCTCTTCTGGTTACTTTCTTTAACATAAGATTCCTTTCTATAAGCAGCATAGTTAAACATCTTGGAGGAAAACGGGTAGCCCTAGATTTCATGCTACCCTTTTTGAGTAATTCAAGACGCTTAAATATACTGCCTAGGCAGTATATGTTTTAAATTACATAGAGTTTTCTGCCATTAACGCATGCACAGCTCTCGATTAAGCCATAACTTCTTAAGGCTTCTAATCCACTGAGTCCACAGATAGATACAATAGCATCTTCGTAGACTGCGTCTGCTTTCGGAAAAGCAAACAGAAGTTTTTCATAGTAGAGTTTTGCTTTGTACCCCTCCAATTCTTTAATTCTGTTAAAACACACTTTTCCTAAGCTGGTGTCCAATAATTCCTTTAATGTAGCAATTCTCTTGTCAACACAAGCAATACTTATATCTGTTGATACAAGTGCCTTTACCTCTTCTTCTGTGCAGTTTGTGTACTTTCTTAAAATTATCATAATGTCCTCCTTAAAACATTCTCCGCCACTCATCTCCTACTAACTCCCATGTTGTAGGATTAAGAGCATACTCTTTAGGGTTAAATAACTCCTCATATCTTTCCTGCATCGGTTCCTTTGTAGGAAAGAACTCCTCCTTGCGTAAATTTCCTTTGTTGGAACCTGTTTTGAAATAGATTCTAAGTTTGTATCTCATGATTAGTCCTCCCTTGCATACTGAGCAAATTGTTTAAGCCCACCTGCATAGTGTGCGTCTACAATTTCATCGTCATAGACAATCTCGGTTCCGTTGGAGTTCATGATACATGAAGCGAGATCATTAATAGACCAACAGTCTTCCGCGTCAGCATACCAAGCGAACTGATTTCCATTGGCAGTTGTCATAGTTACGAGGTCCGAATCTTTATCTACTTCATGGACTTCAGTTACTATACCTGTCAGAGGATATAGGTCTTTGCATTCTCCATCTGTTGTTGGAGCTGCTGATACAGGTGTTGATACTATCATTACTGTTAATGCTAAGGCTAATAATTTTTTCATAATTTTATTTCCTTTCTTATATAACTACTATAAATTTATAGATGTCTATATACTGGTCAATTTGATATACGGGTGCCTTGTCAAATGAAGTTGACTATCTCCCTTGCTAGGTATGAATACATAACAGACACTGAAATTCTGTGCCAGTTTCCATTCTGAAACATTAACACAGGAATGTTCATAGGATCCTTTGGACGTTCAGTGCAGATAAACTGAAGTCCATTGCCTCTAATAAATAAGGCTCCTTTAGGTATTGTATAACCCAAAAGAGCCTCTTTCCGTTGTAGTCGAACGGTTGTATATTTATATGTCATAGCTAATTCCTCCAATAAAAAAGACATCTCTTACGAGATGTCTTTAGTCAGCACAAAGCACACCTATTTTAGACCATGAAGCTGGTCCTCTGTCTACTATAGTACACAAGTCTGGATGAAATTCATGCGGCATAAAGATTTTATCAATCCAATTGTTCGCTGCTGCTTCATCTATAAAGTAAGTTTCCGTTGTGTATTCTACAGTAGTATACGGTACTCTATGTAATATACTAACGTAATACATATATCACTCTCCTTTTGTCCCTATTTTAGTTCCGTCTGGGAAGTCAAAGGAACAGTTAAATTCTGCTCCCATACAACGAGCTATTTCTTGAAGTTCATCAAGAGTGAATTTGCCTCTCTGAATTCTTTGACACATAGTTTGTTGTGTCACACCCATTCTACGACCTAATTCCGTTTTGCTCATGTTTGCCTTGGCTAAGGCTGGATCAATAATTCTCTGCATAGGTTTATACCTCCTACAGAGATTATAAATTATCTAGTTCCCTTGTGCAAGTGAAAAAATTCCTGTCTCGGCATCGTAGAAATATCCTTTGCCTTGGTATTTCCTCTGACAGAGATTCCGGAATCTTTCCAAAGGCATAAAACTTTCACCGATCAATATTGCTCGATCATCTCCAGCACAACCTACATAGTAGCTTTCTCCTAGTATTAATGCCAAACGTTCCATTGCTCCCGGATAGAATAGAGCTATTGCTCCTTCGTTTCCGACAGAAGTAGTCACTATCCACCATGGATAATCTGATTTTCTCATTTCTGTTGTGTAGAATCCTTCGTCATAATATGGATCACCTGTCAGTTTCACTGTCATACACTGACCAATGGAGCAAAGAATTCCTGGGTACAGCTTTTCTAAAGATTCAAGATATACTGATTTTCTGTCCTCTGGTGTCTCAAACGAATCGTTGCCAGAAAACTGTTTATATAATACTTCTAAGTTCATATTAATACCTTCTTTCTAAATACCATGTTTCGCTTGCGAAGTGGACTAAAGCCCCTTCTTCAGCTGCTTCTATTTTTATAGGCAAGCATTCACTTTCACTGACAACAGCAGATTTAATATAATCGTCTACTGTCTTTGAGGTTCCATTGTTAGAGACAACACAAGATACTGTATCTCCAACAGAGAAACCTTTTCCTTTGTAGCTCCAGGTGCGCTTATCTGGAGATACAATAGATACACTACGTCCAGAAACAAAATAGACAGTACCTGTCATTGGACGAGTGCTGTCTTCTGTTGCTCCTGTAGGCTTTACTACAGCCAATAAAAAAAGGAGTGCTATTAACACTCCTAACAATGAAGGGATTACTACTTCCTTGATTAATTTCTTTTTTATTCTATCTGCTTTATTCATAATGATTTCCTCCTAGCTGCAATTTCAGCAGAACGTTTTTCATACATTTCTTTGCTGATTGTCTTTTTGTTCCAATATGCATTGCGCACTTCTTCCCAGATACAGGAAAGTTCAAAGCTTGTTTTCGCTTGTGCGATTCTGGTTTTATAATTTTTCATGGTATTCCCTCCTAAAAGTTCCCTTCAATGATGTCCATGTCCACATAGCTTACTACTTCGCTTGTGAACATATTGACAGTAAACTCATAGTTATCTCCGATTACACGAACTATGAGTTTTGCTTTGTGTTTCTGCTTTTTAGCAGACTCTTTCCAGAGAAGAGACAGTTCGCTTGTACTCGGAAACATAATGCTAACTACACCGTAGTCATAAACTTCCGCATGTCTTAAAACAACGGTAACAGCTTCCTTCAGCCTTGCCGGAAGTTTCTTGTACAGTGCAGGAAAAAAGCTATAGTCGTAGTTATCAAAAAACCATTTCAGAAGCTCTTTCGCTTCGTTGATAGCTGCTCTGTGCTCTGCTTTGCCTTCCAGAATTTCACAGTAAACACCATTATGCTCGGACCATACCCAAACATCTGCTACGTACTGACAGAATGCTTTTGGATCATAAGAGAAACCAAATTCGTCAAGTACATCTGTCCAAGTTCCGTTGGAGCAGATGTAGAGTTCCCTTCCGAGAGGGCTTTTAATTTCTACAGATGTGATTTCGTGTGACATAATACGGTTAAAAATAGTTGCTTTCTTCATAGTATTTTCCTCCTGCCTTTTAGAGTGGCATACCCATATTATTTTTTCGCTTGTGTCTCAACCACGTAGACTTTGCCCGGTCTGCACTTAATCTGTTTAATCTTCATGCCATCTCTGCGACGTGCTTCTGGTGTGTCAGTGTAACCTTCGAAGCTGTTGAAACCTGCTGGCGGTAATCTGTGACCTTCGGAATACTTGACAGGCAAACCATGACCGAATACAGGTTTGGAATCTTCTTCCCATGAGATGTTATAGCCCTGACCGTCAACTCGTGCCTGTGAGTAACAGCCGCTTTTTGAGCCATACATAGGTTGTGGATGCTTCTTCTCACGTGGAAGCATGGAAGCTATAGCTCTAGTATCTCTACGACATTTTACAGGTTCTTCGCTGATAAAATCAGCAGAGTTCATGAAAGCTATAATGAAATGTCTAATATCTGGATGGTCTTTAGTGGTGGTGTCTACCCATCTGTAGCCATTCCAGACTTTGAGCCGTGACACTCTGTAGTGTGGTCTAATACACACGTAGAGTGTGCCATTGACATCACCAAAAAGGCTGTAAAGAGGTAGCACATAGTTGTGAAAGTTAGTGCCAAAACCTCTGACCTGTGAACATGGTTTCATAGTTAATTCCTCCTATCATATTGATATGACTACCTACAACCGAAGTCATAGGCAGAGCATATCAGTACGATTAAGCCATACGAGTCTCCATAGATTCTTCTGCTGATACTTTGATAGCGTCATCTACTGGAATACCTAAGTATTCAAGATAAGACAGAATCATCTGTCTGGATGCTTCGACTTCTTTACCATAGTTACGCTTTAAGCCCTTAGAGCCTGCCTGTAACTTGCCCCAGATGAATGCACACAAGTTGTTAGCAACCCATGCAGGTGTAGCACCTAAGGTGAAGTTTTTATACATAGAATCATCTGTACCGTCATTAGCAGTATTAAATACTGGTGACATAATGTCTTTACAGAGTTCTTTCACATATTTGAAATCACGCTGTCTATCAGCGTCGAATGACTCAACGTCATTGTAAGTAGCCTGATAGTCTTTAGCATTGACATAGAGTGAATGAAAACCTGTCAGTGTGAATGTGCCACCTGTCTGGAAATAAGCCCATACATAGACGGAAGCAATACGGTTGCTAGTAGGTTTAGGGCAAAAACTGTCTTCTGAATATCTTTCAACAAGCTCTGATTTGAAAGTGTCAAGTGCTTCTTTAGCAGACTCAACTTTAGCGTCAAGGTCAGCTTTTTTAGCCTTAGATACTTCACCCTTTTCAAGGGCTTTAGTTCTTGATGCTACAGCTTTAGAATATTTATCAGACAACTGTAAATAGTGCTGTCTGTCGTACTCAAGCTGTACATCTTCACCAAACCGCTGTACATTGACAACCTGTTTTGGTGCAAATAACTCTTTCTCATTCTTTCCTGTGATTGTAATTTTAAAAGTTTTGTTTGACATAATAATTTCCTCCTGTGGATTTATTTTATTGTTTATCACTTAAAAAAATATATAGTTAGTCCGTAGACTGTTAATAAGCATATGTAATATAGATAGCACTCTTGCGCTCTATTACTAGAGATTCCAGACAATCCCATCAAGGTGAAAGTTTGGACGTGGCAAGCTACCCATCAAGGTGTAGACGCACTAACTATATATGATTTCAAGGTACAGAAAAAGAGTGTAACCCTTAGACTTAACAAGGTTTACACTCCTGATTGATAAAGTTATTTACTGATTAAAGCTGGTAGTCTTTTGGCGGTATGCCTAATGCAGACAGCTTATTTTCAGCAACCTTGAGCTGATAGTCAAGCTCTGAATTTTCCGCAGTTTCAGCTTTTTTAATACGCTGAAGATTGACATAATAATCAATTACAACCTGTTTTAATTCATCTAAGGTCATATCTTCACCTCCCATCCTATCACCACCTTTCTTGTTTTTAACAAGTATAGCAGTTCTGAAAGTAAGTGTAAACCCTATTAAGTTTTCAAGGTTCGTAACAGGTGTTCGCCTGTTGTGATTGTACTATATCACAGGTGTTTGCCTGTTGTCAAGTACTTTTTAAAACTTTTTTGAAAAGTTTTATTTGCTAGTTTACAGGTTACTGTGGTGTTGCATCTCTTACACTAGGGAATCCCACTTCCTAAGAAGCATCATCCCACCGACTAGGGATTGTTGCTCTTCCCTGTCGACACGCTTATCATATCACCTACGTGTCACATTGTCAACATATTTTTTAAAGAAATTTATTTACACGTTTAGAAAAGCCCGCAAAGCCGCATAAATACTGGGAAAATAGCATGAAAAAAAGTTTTTTCTGAAATAATTCCTTCCATATAAGGGAAAAAATAAAAGTCGACAAGATCCTGTCGACTGCATACATGATGTAAGACGTATTACTGACTGTACTTATATACAGAGTGTAATACATAATTGTTAGAATATTTAGAATAGAATGACAATAGATAAAGTTTAATTAATTATGTCAGCAATTCGTGATTTAATAAAAGTTGAACGTGCAATATCGTTAATATCACAATAGTTTTGCAATCTTTCATACTGTGAGTTTGATAATCTGATAGTTATTGTCTTTGTATTGTTTTCATTCCACTCTTTAGCATATTTCTTGTTATATTCATAATTTGACATAAATATACACCTCTTTTCATTCAATTTGTTGAATTGTATATACAATTTACCTGAGCCATTTTTTACCAGAAAAAAATTGTCAGATAAATCAATGCAAACGCAATCATTTATCAGAAGCATTATTCTTCAATACATAATTGTAATGACAATTTGATTTTCCTGTGTGTCTAATCTGTGAAACCAGATACAATTCAATGCAATTCGCTATATTGACAGAATATTCTGATTGCTTTAACACTGCAAAGTTTTTACGCACTATCGCTGCATAAATATTCAATTGTAAAATTTCATAGTTGTAAAACTTTGCTACGGTACGAATGCTACACATTGATTTATTAAAGTATACTAGGGCTATCCACTTTTACGCTTTAAAGCGCCGAAAACAGGGTCTCTGTACTACGATACATTTTACCATTGTGCATTCCATAGCTTTCCTAGTAGCTCAGTCAGAAATAGTCAATTTCAGTCCAAAACGTTCATATCTGCTTATTAAAGGTTTGAAAATAAGCATTTTCGAACCTTTTACAGGAGGGGGTACTTATGCCCAGCGAGCCGTTCAGGTCCTGGATTTCCGCCCTATGCTGGTCTTTTTAGACACCAAGTTCAAATTCCGGATCCATGTTCCCAGTTTCTCCGATCATCACATCTCTCTCACTCGATTTCCAGATCAGAGTTTCTTCCTTATTATATATGTTTTCCTGATTCACCTGTTTTTATTTTTCTAAACAAGTTTGTAAAATTCTGTTGACATTTTTCATGGTCAGTGCTATAATACACTTATCCCGAAAGGGATAGAAATCACAGGAGGCACATATGAACGACATTACTTTTATTGGAGTCAATCTTACTCAAGAACTCCAAAAACAACTTGATTCTCACAAATCAGCCATTCTATCTACTGCACCTCCAGATGCAGTAAAAGGCTACAATCTAGGTGTACAAAACACTCTTCTACTCTTAGACTCACTTCTCTCATCTTTCGAACCCAACGAGTTCCTGATCAATACTACAGATTCCCACTTAACTGAGTATGACTATGATGAGCTTGAAGCTTTAACCCGTAAACAAGTTTATAAATCATAAGGAGCATTTTACATGAAGACTTTTACTAATACCCACACATTACTATACCACACTAATGATTCAATTTCAATCCCTCTCAGATACTCTATCATTGAAGGCACCACATGGTTCATCGGTAAAGATGTTGCAGCCATTTGTGGATACAAAGACACATGGCGAGCTATAAAATACCATGTTTCACCGGAAAATATAGATCATATCATCCTAGATGGCCATAAACATATTATTATCAATTTCTCTGGATTCGAACAGTTGGCACCTGACAAGAAGCCAGTAAACTGGTTTGTAAATAATAATATTGCTACTTTTACAGAAGAAAAATCAGTATCAGAACCCCCAACAGTGTTCACTCACCCACAATTTGGCACTGTCAGAACAGTAGAAATTGATAACGAAGTGTGGTTTGTAGGTAAAGATGTAGCGGAAGCTTTGGGATATACAAATCCAAGTAAAGCTTTTAAAGACCATATTGCAGAGGAAGACAAGGGGGTAACGAAATGTTATACCCTTGGAGGAACACAGCAAATGACCATTATCAACGAATCCGGCCTCTACTCCCTTATTCTCAGTAGCAAGCTTCCATCAGCAAAAGAGTTCAAGCACTGGGTTACGGCAGAAGTACTCCCCTCTATCCGTAAAACAGGGGGCTATGTTAACCCATCACAGTCAGACCTTTTCCTAGATACTTATCTCCCATTTGCTGATCAGAACACACGTCTGCTCTTTAAAACTACTCTTGATACCATCCAACAGCAGAACAATACTATCCAGCAACAGAATCACACTATTTCACATCAAGAAGACATCATTCGTAATCTTACATCAGATATTCCTCTAGCAGATAAACGTCAGATTCTCAACAGAATTGTACGTTTCGGAGGGAGCCCTCACACTCGTTGGCCATTCCTCTACAGAGAATTCGACAACAAATTCCATATGAATACTAAAGTACAACTTGAACATTACAATGAGACTCATAAACCTAAGCTGCAGAACCGTTTAGATTACATAGAGCACATTGGTATGTTCAATGATCTAGCTGAAATAGCATGTGTAATCTTCGGTCCAGACATCGAGAAATTGTCTGCTCAGTATTATGAAATCTGTAAGTAAATTTTGATTCTACAGTGAGAGGCTTACAACTTTACAGTGAGCCTCTTACAAAAGAAATTTGATCCATATACTCAAATAAAATCATTATATAGGGGGTAAGAAAGTTGATTGACACCACAAAAATTTTACCGGGTCAAGAATTTAAAAATATGCAGGAACTGTCAGTAGCTCTTACTGGTCAGAAAATGCCAGCCGGTAAAGGTTATGTTCTACAGCAGGAGAAATTTAAACTGTATTTCTCATGGAAAAAAGTTACAGGATCTCATAAATTGATCATTGATGAAGTATATAAAGAACCAAAGACTAAAACTAAACGTAAACAGAAAGAGTATTGTCCACATGGAAAGTATAATGCAGCAATCTATGCAAATTTACAGCAATTAGAACTCAATAAAAAATATTCTGTGACAGATCTCTATGAACTCTTAGGGTTTACGAGTGACAGATTTACGAGACCAAAATATTTTTTAGATTGTGTGAATGCAACAGAACTCTCTCTTTCTTCTTATAGATATTTTCATAAAAAAATAAATTGTATCATTGCACAAATATTATATATAAATTTGAGGAAGTTTGAAGAAAAAGGCTGTATCTCATATCATATGGACTATGCCTATACATTCAGAGAAGGGCATAAGCCAGTAGACATTCCAATAGACTATATGGAAGATATAAAAGCTCAAGCTTTAGCACAAACTTCATATAAAGATGAGTGGTCTGTCTTACATAGTTCCAAAGCAAAAGAATACACTGATTTTATTCTTAAAAGATTGGAGCCGCTAGGAGTAAAAAGATATACAAAATGTTACGTATTTACTGAAATTAAGCAGTTTAATACTCTTCCGTTATCAGACCCTCATATTCTAAACAATTTAATAATACAAAAGTTGAAAGATGCAAGTTCCAAATATGATGTGCTGAATAACAAAAAAATGAATTCAATAATTGACACCGCTGTCAGGTTGCAATAGAGCGAAAGGCAAAGCCTGAGGTCTGAACACATGAAAGTTTTTTCAGCGCTACTTTCTACACTCGGCGGTTAAGCGCCTCGCCTAAAGCAGCTGCTTCTGAAAAAATTTTGCGTTCAGACGTTGATTGTTTTTTGTTACACCCAAAAAATATAGTAATTATTTTTTATATAAATAATAATTGTTGTTTTTTACAGGTGTAATAAATCCAACTCGAACTGATTGAACGAATGAGTGAAGCGAATGAGAGAAAGAAAGTAAGACCCTCATAGCTCGCTACCAAAGAAAGGAATGATTACAATAGCAAAGCAGAAAAAATGTAAAAGATACTTATTCAAGCTCCACAGTGAACGTCTTCGTAGATCACGCTGGAAGCTAGAATATCCATTAGAGGAAGCTCTAAACACAGAAGACATTATTTCTCTGTCTGATAGCCAGATTCTTAGATTCATTGATGAACTCAACGGAGACACCAGTGAAGCCAGAGAAGAAGAAGCTTCTTATATAAAGAAAGAAATCAAGCGTCTCAAAAAATCTGATTCTTCTAAGAAAGATACTCTCATAGCAAATCTCTATAAAAGATTCTATAATCTTCAATTTGTTCCAGATTACATGTGCCTGATCATTGATAAAATGTCTGATTATGACAGAGCCAACAAAGGTTTCTCTATCAATGGAGTCAAATATCATAGGTTCCTAGGTACCAACGGGGGTATAAAAAATTCTACTATTGTTTATGTCTCTGAAAGACTATATCCCCAGCTCTATGAGCGTCTCTGCTGTGGCAGGAACCTAGAACAAAAATTTGTACCAGCTAAACTTGAAGCATATCAGGCTCTGATCTGTTCTGGCAGCATTCCAGTGAGTATGCCAAAAGGGGTTATAGTTGTCCCTGACTGCGTTACTCATTTTAAAGAAGACATTATTCGTGTGGATGATTCCCAGTCTGATGAACCAATAGTAGAGTTTCTCAAAGATCAAGAAATAGAGCTTACAGAATCAGACGGTTACGGAATCATGCTTCCATCACTCTCTTACCGCTGGGCTAGAGAACTTGATGAAGAAGAAGATTTTTTATCTGGCTGTAATCTCAGAGGGCTTCCATGGACAAAGGGCATGGTTTTTACAATGGATTACTTAGCTTTTGGGGAATCTATAGCGAAAAACTTCTATATAAAAGATGCTTGGGGTGATATGAGAGATATCAGAGAATCTGAACTGATTATTACTACTTCCATGCTTAAGCTATGGGACTCCTACTCTTCTTTTGAAGATTACTGGTCCAACGTAGAAAAATATCATTATCAAATATCTATAGCCAAGACTGCTCCTGTAAGACTTGACGAGTACAGGAGTACAAATTACCAGTTCCTGCAGAATTACCATCTTACACCGGAAGAAGTAACTGAATTGGTCCGTCCTACAATAGAAGAAATTCAAGAAATCCTTGGATTAGATTACAGGAAGTCACTCCTATTCCTGAGAGGAACCAATCTAACAGAAGATTCCTACATTGATGAAGAGCCATATATCAACGCTCTCATGATTGAGCCACAGATGATTCATGATCCTTACATCAGAGACAGAATTTACAATATGATAAAGAAAAAAATCAGACAGGCTAAGATAGGGGTTCTTAAAGTAAGGGGTAACTTTGCCATCATTGGTGGTGATCCGTATAGCCTGATGCAGAGTATCTTTGGTCTGCCTGTTACAGGGCTACTCCACTCCGGAGAATGTTGGCATAAACATTGGCTTGATCGAGGAGTCAGTGAAGTCTGCTGTTTCAGAGCACCTATGACAAGTAAGTACAATGTACGTAAGCTTAAGATAGTAGGGACTCCTGATATGACTTATTGGTATAGATATATAAACACATGTATGTTGTTAAACTCATGGGATAGTACTAAAGAAGCTCTCAATGGAGCTGATTGTGATAAAACTCTGTCACCTTATACAGTGATGTATATGTAAAACTCGGTGAACTTACAAATGTAAGGTGTCCGGAAGTACCGGGCTAACAGTGGAACTCTTATTGGAAAAATAGATTATAAAAAAGAAGGTGAGAACAATAGAAGAAAGAATTTTAAATGTAAAAGGTATTGATTACATAGTTCGTGAAGATGGAAAAATATTTAGTACTCATAATCGTGGTAGAGCGAAATATCATCAGGAAATAAAACAACGTATGAATTCAGATGGGTACATGTGCATTACAGTCGGTAAAACAGGAAGCAGAACAGTTGCCAGTGTTCATAGATTAGTAGCAAAAGCATTTATCTCTAATCCTTTAAATTTACCGGAAGTAAATCATAAAGATTACGACCGCACAAACAACAGTGTAGATAACTTAGAATGGTGTTCGCATAAAGAAAATATTGACTATACTCTCGCTGCTGGCAGACATGCTTCGCAGACGTTAGATTATAGTGGCAAGAAAAATCCCAACTACGGAAACACCACGCTAAGTCAGAAGTACAAAGCTGATCCTGCATATTCAAAAGAAAAACAATCTCGTCCCGGAGGACAGAATGGAAGAGCTATTCCAGTATGTTTGTTAGATAAAGACAAAAATGTAATAGCAACTTTTCCATACATGCAGTTATGCGCAGAATATGTGTTGGAACAACTGCACTCTTCTTCATCTCCGGCAGGTCTAGCAGGAAGAATCCCATATTATATAAAAACAGGTAACATATATAAACACACATACTATTTTTCCAAAGACAATACTGTGCTAAGTCTCAATAATGAGAAAAGTTCAACGACTATCGAAAGTATAGCTTAAGAGAAATACTTAAGTAAAGAAGCAAGTAGAGTACCTTGTAAGTGAAATTCTCGCAAGGGAAGTGCCGAGCATCTGTATCTTGGTGATAGAGCTACAGATGAAGATATAGTCTAGCCCTTATGGAAACATAAGGTGTTAAGTCGGGAGACTTAATGTTTACTACTAACAATACTATCTTATTAAAACATACAGAAAACCTACCACCAATTTATTGCATTCAGCGTAAAGGAAACAAGGTAATTCCGACTGAAGCAGATATGATACAAGCTAATAAAGGATCTTTCGGTGATGCCATTGGTTCTATTACTAATGTTATTACTTCACAGATATGTCTACAGGCAAGGTTCCCAAAAGATAGTGAGGAATATAAGGTCTTAGACTATAGGATACTGTGTGGACAAATGTTCCAGCAGAATGCTATTGATCGTGCTAAGGGAATTATTGCCAAACCTATGCCTAAGCACTGGTATGATAACAATTATAATCGCATAGAAGAATCAAATACACCGGAAGAAATAGCTAAAAAAGAATTCAATCAAAGGATCTGTGCAGATAAGAAGCCATACTTCTTCATCTATAACTACCCTACTCTCATGAAGGAATACAAAGACTACATCAAAACTTCAGATGCCGTGAGTAGGTCCAGATTTAATATTCCTCTGGAAACATTGTTAGCTGCTGAAGAATTAACTGAAGAACAGGCAGAGTTTCTCAAATTCTATAAAGAGTTCTACCCAGTCAATGCAGAAACCTGTGTAGTTAATGAACTCTGTTGGGAAATTGAAAAGCAGCTTGCAGACGTAAAAGAAAGTAAGGTACCGTTTGACAGCTCTATTCTGAAGTCGGATGCCTCTTATACTGAAAATGAAAAGATGTTCATAGGATATATTTATGATAAATATAATAAGCAAATGAATAGATCGTGTACAACCAAGGTAGATGCATTTACTGCTTCATATAATAAAGCATTTAAAATTGAATGTGCTGAATATGTATCTGATCCAGAGAAACTCTGCAATATCCTTGTTGATTTAGGATACAATTCCCAAAAAGGAAAATCTTTTATCTGGGAAATGTCAGGAGATACTATTATCAAAAATCTTCTCTCTCATACCGAAGGATATGCTCAAATACCAGTAAAAGATCCTTCTGGAGATATAGAATATTGCGGAGAACATTTTACTATGAAAAAAGTTTACATGGAAGGAGAAAGAGAATGGATTTAATACTCAATGAGAAAGAATATGCTGAAAGAATGTTAGAGCTGGGTGAATTTAATCCTAAAGATCTAGGTTCAGTTATAGCGCTTCTAACAAGATATATGTATCAGGAAAAATATACACAGAAAGAAATATATAATAATATAGAAGAATTTGTAACGAAAGTCGTACCAGAATTTGATATTAATGCTTGGTATTCATTTATAGATAAATGTATCAGTAAAGCCAAAAAAAGAGATCTGTTGAATATTGATTATATACCTATTACGCAGAAAGAGTTGGATACTATCAAGGAAATCAAGAATCCTGCCAGGGAAAGACTTGTGTTCACACTCTTAGTCATTGCAAAGTTCAATAATTTGAAATCTGAGACCAACAATAATTGGATCAACTATCCTATGGAAATGTGGTTTAAACTCGCTAGAGTTGCCTGTAAAGTGGATGATCGTCCATATATGGTTTATGACCTGAAAGAAGCTGGATTAGTTGAAGTAAGTAAAAAGATAACTCGCTTCAATATAAGAATTACTTTTGTTGATAACGAATCTGATCCGGTACTTAAAATTACAGATATGCGTGAGTTGGGCTATCAGTATCAGAACTTGGGCCCAAAGTCTAAGATAAAACTGTGCAAGCGCTGCGGAAAGCCGTATAAAGTAAAAAGTTCTAAAGCAAGAAGCGCTTTCTGCTCCGACTGTCAAGATAAAGTAGGAAAAGGTCCTAAAATAATTAAATGTGAATGCTGCGGAAAAGATTTCTTGGTTTCGCCCAAAAATACTAAATCTATGCTTTGCAAATCATGTCAGTTAGAAATTGATAAAGAGAATCATAGGAAGCGTCAAGCTCGCTATATAGCTCAAAAATGACGCTAGCAAAAAAAGTTCAGTCTCCGCAAATGCGCTCTACAGGCGCGTTTGCGAGATTCTTTAAATTCTGCATATTATGAAAGGGAGATATAGAGATGAAAAACAACAATAGACTTTATTTTGCCAGACAGAAATTTTTAGGAAAATGTCCTGTCTGTGGGAAAACATTGAAAAAAGTAGATGGAGTGAATATCCTCCGCTGTAACAACGCAGCCTGTACCGGAGTGACTGTGAGAAGAAATGGGGAATCTTCTCAGGAACCTTACTACAGGATGCTAAATGACAGGGGTATGGAAATCTATGAACATCTATTTAATAAAAAATAAATTATAGAAAGAGTTGATTATTATTAAACCGATTTCTAAGAAAGAAATTGAAAAACTAATGGACAAAGGTATCATTAGAAACACACACAAAGGCTACATTAACAAAAAAGGATATCATGTAGGATATTACAAGACCTCAGGCAACAACAGATATATTGAGGACTACTATGCTGATAAAGCAAAATCACTGTAAAGGAGTGCCTAACTATTACTAAATTTTATGATACGAATGCTCTCCTGAATCTTCAGGAGGCTGCATTTAAAGAAAGATTTTACATCTCTGATGAAACTCTTAGAGAAATTGAAAATATCAAAACATCTTCTCGTAAAGATGAAGATATCAAGTATAAGGCTAGACATGTAGCTCGTCTTTTAGATCAAAATCATGATCAATATTCCGTAATAAATTACAATTTTGAAATGGAAAAACAACTATTAAACTATGAGTTGGACCCAGATAAGCCAGACAATAGAATTGTTTATAGTGCTTATCTTCTATCTAAAAATACAGACATTGAATTCATTTCAGATGACCTGTGTTGCAAAAATATTGCAAGAAAAATTTTCAATCTTCCAGTTCATGGAATTACTGAACCCATGAATGAAATTTACAAAGGATATAAAGTAATCAAAGGTGATACTGATATCATCAATCAGTCTATGGCTGATATGGATTATTCTACATGGCATACAAATGAGTATCTTATTATTGAAAATACTGATGATGGCACTACAAAAGAGATGCGCTACGATGGTCAGGGGTTTGTATCTTTAAAGCTTCCATCTTCTAAATTTATCAAAGCTAAGAATTCTTTACAACGTTGTGCGTTGGATATTTTGAATAACCCTGATATTACTATTGCTGCTATTCTCGGTGGTTATGGCAGTGGAAAAACTTATCTTTCCATGCAAATGGCATTATACAATGTAAAGGAGAAAGGCAGAAACAGTAAAATCTTAGGTGTACGAGAAGTTTCTGGCGAAGGTAAAGAGATCGGTTTTCTGCCAGGAGATATGGAAGATAAAGTCGGAAGATTCTTTGAACCACTCTCTCAGTCTCTTAATGGTGGAGAATTTGAATTACAGAGCTTAAAAGTGTCTGGTGTGTTAGATACTAATGTACCGTTCTTTATGAAAGGTACTACTTATAATGACACTGTTATCCTCTGTGATGAAGCAGAAGATTTATCAGAAAGTCAAATTAAACTTATTGGTACACGACTCGGAGAGAACAGTAAAATTTATCTTGCAGGTGATTATAAACAATCCCTGTTAAGTAAAACGATTAATAATCCTCTCATTAAAATGTGTAATGAGTTTAAAGGGAATGAAAAATTTGGATGTATCTATCTTGGAGAAGATGTGCGATCAGAAACCAGTAAACTCTTCGCTGATCTTTTCGAAAAGGATCACTTCTAAAAATATAAGGATTACAAGGAGAAACATATGGAAGAATTATTTGATTTTCCAATTATGAAAAGTGGAGTAGATGAATTAGTTGCTGACATCATCAAAAGTAACTATGACAATCGTAGATTAATCATTAACGATGAAATCAATAACAATCTATTAGAGTCCATCTGTTTATATATTTTGAAATATAATCAGGAAGATAAAGATGTTCCTGAAGATAAAAGAAAGCCTATTTGGATTATTTTAAATTCAGTAGGTGGAGTCGTAAACTTCGGAATGGGACTCATTGATTGTATTAAACATAGTATCACACCTGTTTATTGCTTAATAATTGGAATGGCTGCAAGTATGGCAAGTTATATTCCAATGGTCTGTGATAAATCATATATCTTTCCTAATAGTACAATTTGTATTCATGATGGACAAACCGGTATTATGCAGACTTCCAGAAAAGCAAATGACATCATGAATTTTTATAATAAATGTGATGAACGATTAGCTGAACTTGTATATGCCAATACCTCTATTACTAAAGATTTTTTAGACGGTATTGCTGATCGAGAATATTATATGTTCCCAGAAGAAGCTAAAGAATTGGGAATTGTTGATACTATTGTTGGCGTTGACTGCCCTATTGATGAAATATTATGAAATATTCCAAAAAGGAATTGATTGCTAAGGTTTCAGAAAAAACAGGCTATCAAGAAGAAAATATAGCTGAAATATATGAAGCTTTAGAAGAAACTGTGTATGATTTACTCCTGTCAGCAAATGAACATAAGGATGTAGAAATTCGACTGTTCACAGGATTTGGTATGTTTAGTAAATTAGTACCAAGTCATGAGAAAAAGATGCCTGACGGAGAAATTAAAACAATAGAACCTACTTTAAAATTCTCTGCACGTTACAGTGCTCGCTGGAGGAAAGATAATATTAAAGAGTACAGAGAAGCTTTAAAATTGTGGGAAAGAGTGAAAGGAAGAAAAGGATGAATGGAGTAGAAATTAAAACAACAACTACTACCCAGATGAAAATCAAGAAGGCTACAATTGATGAACAGGGATCTGTTTACGTAGATGGCGAGGTAGTTGATCTTATCAATGCACTAAAGAATACATTTGAAGGCTGTATTTTTGATTTAGCTGTCACAGAAAAAACAGAGGTCCCTGTAGAGGACTGATGTTGAGTGCCCTGTGGTATATATTGCATCGAGAATAAAATAAATCACAAAAAGTATGTTGGTCAATCTATTGATATTAAATCACGATGGACTCAGCATAGACATACAAGTTCTTTAGTAAGAGATACATTTCTTTACAGAGCAATGGATAAATACGGTGTTGAGAACTTTGATTTTTATATACTTGAAGAATGCCAACCTGACGAGTTAGATATTAAAGAAATTTATTGGATAGCTACATTAGATACATATAATTATGGGTATAATATGACTCTTGGTGGATCAGGCTTGGTAGGTTACAAAGCTTATAATAGAAATTGTATTCCTAAAAATTTTGGAATGCTTTCTAATGGTGTAGATGAAACTGTACCTATTATAAAGTTAGATACTAACTATGAAGTGTTAGAGTATTATGTAAGCGTACAGGACTGTGCCAGAGCTAATGGCATAGCTTCCACAAACATTTCTAAAACTGCATCAGGGAAAAACAATACATGTCATGGATATATTTTTATGTATTTCAATGACATTAAGGATATGACCACTGATGAAATTATTTCTTATAGATTACATCAAAGAAAGAATTATAAAGATTCTACCCTAAAATCTATAGATCGAATCTCCTCTTCTGGAGAAATTATCAATAATTATGAAAGTATTAGTCAAGCAGCTAAAGAATTAAATTTAGATCCATCTTCTATAAGCAAGGTGTGTAAAGGAAAACTAAAACAAACTCACGGCTATAAATTTAGATATGCCGTAGTAAATAATAAAGAATAAAAGGAGAAATAATTATTATGACAAAAGCAGAAGTTATTACAAAAGTAGCAGAAACAACAGGAATCACAAAGAAAGATACAGGAGCAATGGTTGATGCATTTCTTCAGGTTATCACTAATGAACTGGCAAGCGGAGGAAAAGTAGCATTCACAGGATTCGGTTCTTTCTCAGTTGTTGAAAGAGCTGCTAGAGAGTGTCGTAATCCGCAGACGGGAGAAACTATGATGACAGAAGCTCGTCTTGCACCGAAATTCAAAGCTGGAAAAGCATTAAAAGATGCAGTGAAATAAATATTAAATTGCTGACCTGGTGAATTCCAGGTTGGCGATTTGTCCGGTTAGTCTAGCGGTTAAGACACTGCGCTTTCAATGCAGTAACATGGGTTCAATTCCCGTACCGGATGTTTGTATATTTGAGAGTTGTGGGTAATCTCAAATGTCATTTTCCGTATAGTTGTTTCTTTGGGGAGAACTGGAACTCCCCCCTCCTATTCTGCAAAGTAAATTCACAAGGTGTGGAACTGACCTGCTAAGTCATGTGATCCTATATTGGATTGAGTTTCGATTACTCTGCTTTGCGTTACAAGATATGTAGATTACAGCCCACCTCCTGTGGGAATTCGTAGGTGAAAATCCTACCATGTAACTCTTGGTTATGTGATTGTAGCATATCATGAATATAAAGATAACTGGATTGATTCCGGTTGAAAGGCAGGATTACTCTCCTGCCTTTTACTTATAATTAGGAAATGGCTGCGGGGCGGCCTGACAATCTGGAAAGACAGATTAATGTTGCGTGTCCGGTAGGTCGAGGGTGCAGTCTTGAAAACTGTCTGGGTGTAAAAGCCTCTGGGGTTCGAATCCCTAACGCAACGTCCGGGAGAACGGTAGAGATGGAGATCTACGGCGGTCTGTAAAACCGTTGCAATTGCTTTGAGTGTTCGAATCACTCTTCTCCCATGAGGTTGACAAATTAAATCAAAATTCCATAAAACAAGTAGATAAGTTTTACTATGAGATGTGTATACGCATGGATTAGGTTTATTAGAAGGTTTTGTCTCTGATTGCGCAACAGATAATGAGCCTTTTGAGTCTACAAATAACGCAGGTTACGTAGGATCGGCTCCTCGGAGCTTTCATAGGGCTTGTAGATGGGTTCAACTCCCATACCTGCTACTATTAAGATACTTCGGTATCTTTTTTTATTGGATGAAAAGGAGGTGCTCTAGTGGCACAAGAAGTTGAAAAAAAGCCTGTACCAAGAGCTAAACCTAAAGCACCTGCTCAAAAAGTTATTGATCGTGCTATTGATGAAGCTCTTTATGAAGTAGGGCGTACTAAATTTACATGTAACATGTGTGGAAAGCTGAAAGATGCTTCTGAATTTTATAAAAGCACAGATCCTCTATGTGCTACTGGTGTGACAAGAATATGTAAAATGTGTGCAGCAAAGTTGGCATATTCTGAAGATTTAAAAGGCAATAAGAAAGCCCCTGATGAACAGAGTGTCCAGTTAGCGCTCAGATATTTAGACAAACCTTTCTTTCAAAAGCTTTATGATGAATCTATTCTTGAAGCTGCTAACACTATGTCTGGTAGACCCAAAAATAATACTTGGACTAGTTATATAAAAAATATATCTATGCCACAATATAATACATTAACTTGGAAAGATGGTGATTGTGGTAATAGTTCTACTCTTCTACCGTCTATTGGGTCTGTAGATAACTCTGATGAAGTAAAAAAAATGTATAAAACCAATAAAAGAACTGTTATTTCAGCTCTTGGTTATGATCCATTCGAATCTGCTGCTGATGCAGATAAACCATTAATGTATGGAAAATTAGTAGGTTTCCTTGATGAAAGTACGCAAGACGATGAATTGAAGTTAGGTGCCTGTGTAGAGATTGTACATAGTCTTAATCAATCTGAAAAAATCAATACTGTAATTAATGCTCTGCAGAAAACTCCAGAATCTATTATAAAAAATTCTGCTACTATCAAAGCTCTTGAAGCCACTAAAAAAGACATTATGAAAACTACTCTTGATTTGGCTCGTGATAATGGAATTAGTATTAAGCATAGCAATCATAATACTAAAGGTGCGAATACCTGGACCGGGAAAGTAAAAGAGCTTAAGGAAATGAAGCTTCGTGAACAGGAAGTAAATGCTTTTGATATAGGGACTTCTCAAGGTATGCTTCAGGTTGCGGAAGCCAGTACTGCTGCAATCATGAAACAGTTGGCTTTAGATGAAAATGATTATACTGAAATGATATCTACCCAACGTCAGAAGGTGTTGGAATTAGAAAATAAATGTGATGCTGCGGTTGAAGAAGCACGTATTCTTCGTAGAGAGAACGATGATCTAAAAAATTTCCTTAGAGATAAAAAATTGATTGATGAAAATGATGAGGTGATTGTGGAATGAAACAGACTGATTCTGGTATATGGGTTCCAGATACACCTACTATTTTTGTTAAGCCTACAGAAGAAATCATTTCTCAACGAAAAATGGAAGGAATGCAGAAACTTTCTGAAATTAAACAATGGGGATTAAGAAATCCAACCAAATTTATGGAAAGATTCATAGGCGTTGACCTTCTTGATGTGCAGACCTATACATTTATGAATTCTTGGGATAAGATGTATGCTCTATGGTTATGTACCAGAAATTATGGAAAATCGACATTGCTTGCTTTATATTACATGACAAGAGGTATGCTTCTTAATAACTGTAGATGCTACATATGTGCTGGCACCAGTGACCAGTCCATAGAAACTTTTGAAAAGATTGTATCTATTGCTAAAAATGAAATTGAGTCATTCACTGGATTAACTGATGTATTCAGGAATGAAGTTGTCATTAATATGACCAATAATGATGGTTTTATAAGAAATCCTGCAGGTTTTACTTATAGATTGTATAATGGTAGCTTCGTTAAAACACTTAACAGTAACGTCAACGCGAAAAGAGGAAAACGTGCGGAAGCAGTTTGTTTTGATGAATCTGGTTTCCTGGACGAAGAAGTATTTCAGGTTATTGAACCATATACAGCTCAGGATAAGAACTTTAAAATGGGTGGAAGTGTAAATGTAACTACTCTTCCTAAAGAATTGCCTAACCAATTACTCTACACTTCAAGTGCCAGCACTACTGATTCTTACTTTTATAAAAAGTATAAAGAATACAGTAAAGCTATGATCTGGGGTTCCAAAGACCATTTTGTAGCAGACATCAACTGTGAGATTATGTTTAATGCTACATATAGAGGTAAGATTTATCCAGCATCTCTGTTAACCAAAGAAAAGGTTGACAATGCAATGCGTGAAAATAAAGAAAAAGCTCTTCGTGAGTATTATAATATATTCACTTCTGATGGCGGCGCAGATGCCATCTTCAAACGTTCTATGATAGTAAAAAATTCTACTATCCGTCCCCCAATTATGTTTAATGATACAAAAGACAGACTTTTTGCCTTCGCATATGATCCAGCTAGATCTATGGATAACTCTTTTGTCCTTGTTGGAGAATATTATAAAGATTCTTCAGACAATTGGAGAATGCGTATTGCTAATGGTATTAATTTTATGGATCTTAGTAAAAAGAATAAAACTCCTATGCGTACGCCTGAACAGGTCAAGAAACTGAAACAACTGATCCTTGACTATAACGGTGATGGAGTCGATGACTATACAAACATAAGTAATATCTTTATAGATGCTGGTTCTGGTGGTGCCGGTGTTAATATTGCAGATTATCTTATGGAAGATTGGTATGAAGAAGGACATGAAGGTGAACAGAAATATTTACATAGAGGTCTTATAGATAAAGAACAGTCGTCTGATTATGTCAAAAAATTTCCTAATGCTGTAGATAAAATTAAATTATTACCGCCTACTATGTATAAATCTATTATCTATGAAGCTGCTATTGAAATGATGAGACTTGATCTCATAGATTTCACTGCTGAGTATGATAATAAAGGATATTTAACAATGCTAGATATAGACGAAAAAGAAATGGCAAAAGCAAAAAAAGATTTAATTGCTAAGTATAAAGATAAATCTATGTCTAAAGGTGAATTAGATCGTTTAGTTGAAGAAGAACTTCAAGAAAGAAATTTGGCCTCAACTAAAATTTATAAACTATCTCCTGATGAGGAACTTGGTCTAGTACAGATTGACTCGCTAAAGGAGGAAATGGTTAATATGGTACGAAAGAAACGAGAATCTGGTAAAGATGGCTTTGAACTGTCTACAGAGAAGCAAAACAAATTGCATGATGATCGTTCGTATTGTTTCTCAATGCTCTGTTATGGACTCTCAGAACTTCGTAGAGAACATATTAAAAATAAGAAACGTCCCAAAAAAGAAAATATAGCTGCTGCTATGCCTATTCGTAAAGGTGTAGTAAGAAAAATGTTTAGTTAGGAGGTGAGACATTGGCTATTAAAGAGGAAAAAACAACTCAAGAGATAAAAAATTATGCTCTTAAACAACAGGCATTACAAGAAAAATTCGCTCAAGTAAAGCAAGCTGTACAGCTTATTGATTTAACTAAAACAGAAACAAGAACATTTACTGTATTTAGTAAAGATAAATTACGTCAATATATGCAAAACCCTAAAACCAATGAATCTAACCTTCGTAATTTGAGCAGATTCTTATATAGAGTTTCTCATAATTACAGAAGACTTATCTCCTATCAGGCAGAAATGGTAGATTTAACAGCTCTTAATGTTATACCTCAGATAGATTTTACTGAGGATGCGCATGACGATGAAAAAATAAAGACTAGTTATTTTAATACTTTAGTACAACTTGATAAGATGAATATGCAGTCAGAGATTTTAAAATGCCTATTGATTGCATGGCGTGAAGATACATTTTATGGTTATACATATGAAGATGATTCTGGTTTCTTTATTTATCCTCTTGATGGAGATTACTGTAAAGTATCTTCTGTTAATTACGATGGTACTCTTAATTGTGCTTTTGATTTTAGCTATTTCAGAAGTCATACTGCCGACTTGGAATACTGGGATTCCGAATTTAATTCTAAATACAATTCTTTTCAAAGTGACAATACTCTTCGTTGGCAAGAGCTGGACACAGAAAGAACTTTTGTTATAAAAGTTAATATTGATGATCCAACTCTTAACATGCCACCTCTTTCAGGTTTGTTCGAACCACTTATTGATCTTATTGATCTCCAAAGTATTCAGTCGGTGAAGGATGACTTATCAATTTATAAACTTCTGGTTGCAAGATTAGAAACACTTACTAATTCTGATGAACCAGATGATTTCTCAGTAGATATTGACACAGCTATTGAATATTATAACAGATTGGTCGAATCTCTCCCAGACTGTGTATCTGCAGCTATCTCCCCTCTTAAAATTGAACCTATAGAATTTCAAGGTGATCAAACTCAAGATGTTAATAGAATCGCTACTGCCACTTCGAACTTATTTAAAAATTCTGGTGGTGCACAGATTCTTGATAATGACAAAATCTCAGGTACTACTGCTTTTACTGCTGCTATTCTTTGTGACACAATGATGGCAATTAAAACTGTCCTTCCACAGATTGAAGAACGAGTTAATAGATATCTTACTTATACAATTGGTGATGATCATGCAAGGGTAAAATATTTTGAAGTATCTCCTTATACCAAAGCTTCTAAAAAAGAAGAGCTTATGAAATCTGGAGAACGAGGTGTGCCAGTGAAATTAGCTGTTGCTGCCCTTGATGGTATTTCACCTCTTGAAGCTTTATCTATGGATTATCTTGAAAATACTGTTCTAAAACTTCACGAAACATGGATTCCTTTTAGTACTTCTTTCACATTGAGTGGATCTGCCTCACAGCAAGTTATTGATGGTAAAACAGATGATACAAAAGGTGGAAGACCTCAATCTGACAACCTTACAGATGAAGGTGAGAAAAGTAGGGAATCTGGAAAATCAAGTGAGCAGGAAGGATAAGAGATGAAGAAAAATTTTATACAGACTGCCGATCGAGAAACAGCGGATATCTTAAAATCTATTGGCTTTCCTCAGATCAGTGATAAAAAAGGTATCTATACATTTGCAAATTGCTCTTCTCTCTCATTTGCAAATGTAAATATAGATATAAATAAACTAACTTATACTGATATTTATTGTGCAAGTTAGTGCTCCTCTTCTATGAGGATAAAAATATATGATAGAAAGGAGGCTAACATGAAGAAAAAAGTATTGACATTAGATGATCTCTATTCTTTTTTTGAGCAGAAAAACCAAACTACTGTTTTTAGTGCAAAAGAATCTGGATTCAATATTGCGGTTCAGGTTCCGGCAAAATTTGAATTAGAAGATTCTGATGAAGATGATGGTTTTTTACGAACTAAATTCAAAGTAAATCATTTATATGAAAATAGAAATAAGTCTTATATATCTGAAGAAGCTCAGTTAGAAGCTTTACCGTCTTTACATTATAGACCAGTTCTGGCCGCTATTACCACTTTATCTGATGGAACTACAGATTTTACTTCTCATGCTATGGAATTTGATGAAGAAGGAAATGTTACATATATTGAACAACCTATAGGTGTCTTTGTTAATCCTGAAGGGTATCATCTCGAATACGATGAAGAGCATGACAAAACTTATGTTATTGCTGATGCAGTAATTTATAACGATTATTGTGCTCCTGCTTGTGAAATTATTCAGCGTAAACAAGGAACTAAAGTAAGCTGTGAATTAAGTATTTCAGAACTATCTTTTGATACTAAAGATAAGGTGCTTCATTTAGATAAATTCAGATACAATGGCGTAACTTGCTTAGGTACTGATCCTATTACCGAAAAGCCTGTTGAAGAAGGTATGGAAGGCGCCAGATTAGATATTGCTGATTTTAGTGAAGAGAAAAATAGTCTTTTTACTAATACAGAAGAAAAATTGTTAAAAGTTATTCAGTCTTTGCAAGACACTCTTGCTAAGTTTGAAGTTACAAATCCAACGAAAGGAGGAAACGAACTGTTGAAACTCAATGAACTATTAGAAAAATATTCTAAAACTGTAGAAGACCTTGATTTTGATTATGAGTCAATGTCTGATGAAGAGTTAGAAGCTAAGTTTGCAGAATTATTTGATGAACCTGAGACAGACCCAGAACCAGAAGTTACTACTGAGCCAGATCCGGAGCCGGAAGATAATTCTGATTTTAGCAAGAAAAAATACACAAAAAAAGATAATGGTAATACAGAAGTTACTTTTGAAATTAGCCATGAAGATGTGAGAGGTGCATTATATTCTCTTCTGTCTACTTGGGAAGAAAATGATAATGAGTGGTATTACATTAATGCTACATATGATGATCATTTTGTTTATAGCAACTGGGATGAAAGTAAAATCTTCCGTCAGGGCTATACAAAAGATGGTGATGCAGTATCTCTTTCAGATGAAAGAACTGAGTTATTTAAAGAATATCTTACTACTTCAGAAAAAGCTGAATTAGAAGAACTCAGAAGTAACTATGCCGCTCTCCAGACTAAAGTTAACGAATACGAATCAAAAGATAAAGAGGTTGTTCTTAGTGCTGAAATCTACAATGAACTGAAAGATAGAGAAGATTTTAAAGACCTGATTAAAAATCAGGCTGTTTACAGTGTAGAAGAAGTACAGACAAAAGCTGATGCTATTTTAGGTAAATATGTTAAAGAAAAAGGCACTTTCAACTATCAGCAGAAACCTAGTGCTATAGGTTTTACTGAACCTAAGAGAGCTAAGAAACCATATGGAAGTTTATTTAAGGATTGAGCTATCAAATAGCTCTTTTTTATTGCCTAAAAATATTTAAAGGAGGAAATAAAAATGGCATCTAATTTTCAGAAATTTATGGCTACTGCTGAAAAACATGCTGTAGCTGGCAGTTCTAAACTGAAAGCTACTATTGCAGGACATATTTATAACATTCAGATTGAAGAAGATCTGGATAATGGATCAATTGTTGCAAAAGGCGATTATATCAAACCAGAGACTTATAAAGCAAAAGATTCTACCGGCTTTAAAGGTAAAGTGCTTGATAAAGCAGCTAATGGTAATTGGTATGTAGAAGTTGAAGAAGCTGGAGATGCTCTCTTGGTTCTGCAGGTACCGATGCTGTATGAAGAGTATACTACTGCTCTTAAACATGAAAGTAATTTCTACAATGCAAATGGAGATATTGTTCGTGCTTATGAATTGTACGTAGGTGACATATTCGAAGTATCAGCTGAAGGTATTTCAGGTGAAATTACTAAAGGCGCAACTGTAACTGTAACAAGCAAAAAGCTGACAATTGGTTAATGGAAGGAGGAATACATAATGAAACTTAATTTTTCTAGTAATGAAGTAAGAAACATTTTTGCAGAAAATGATTATGCAGAGTACTCCCAGCTTATGTTTGACACAGCTATGGGAGAAGAAAAAGTATCTACAAAAGATGCTAATGACAAGATCAGAGAGATCATGTTCTCCGTACTTGGTGTAGATGAAAATTGCACTAAGAAAGAGCTTAGAAAAGCTATTCGTAGACATAAAATTGATGTATTTGAAATCATCGAGGAAACAGTAGAGAATCTGCTTGTTTCTGGATGGGGAGAAAACCCGTTCTTCAATGAATTCGTAGAAATTAAATCTATGGCTGACGGTGATACTAATGAATTTTATGTACCGGATGAAGTTATTCTGACAGTGTCTGAACTTTCCGGTAACCATCATGACCTTGACAATAATAGGGTCCGTATAGCGTAAGCTGTATGAAAAAATATGCATTTAATTGCTGGAAAATCCTAAAGCTATTCAAGCTACAACATAATACCGCATGGGTATAAATGTGAATGCGACGAAAGTAGAAAAAATTGAATAGATAGTGCATGGTTAAATCCTAAACACTTTAATAATGGACAATCAGCAGCTAAGACCGAAAGGTAATGTTCAACGACTATCCCTTTGGTGAAGAGATTCACAACAGGAGTACGGCTCAAGTGAGTGGGTGAAACCCCCTTAAATGGAAATGGTGCGCTCGGCATATCCGGGAAAAGATATAGTCTGTTCTCATATGAAAATATGAGGAGCTATGGCTCAACAGGGTTAACGCCCCTATAAAATTATTTTCCAAAATACAATTGAAATGAGATGAACGAATGCAAAAAGATACATTGGTATCTGGTATTTATTGCATTGAAAATTTATCAACTAATAAAAAATATATTGGACAATCTGTAAATATCTCTGAAAGATGGAAAAAACATATCAGTGAATTAAACAGTGGATTACATCATAATGATTATTTACAAAAAGCATGGAATAAATACGGTATCGAAAATTTCAAATTTTATGTTTTAGAGTACTGTCCTATTGATAAATTAAACGAAAAAGAGATTTATTATATAGACTACTATGATACTCTTAATAGAGATAACGGATACAATTTAAAATCAGGTGGTCAAGATCATAATTCTTATTCTACAGAGTCTCGCCGTAAGATGAGCGAATCTGTAAAAAAGTCTTACTTAAATTCAAATCTAAAATCAATCCGAAGTTCTGATGCAATAAATCAGTGGAAAAATCCTAAAATAAAAGAAAAAATAACAGGTAAAAACAATGGCATGTATGGTAGACATCACACTGAGGAAGCTAAAAAGAAAATAGCTGACGCAAAAATAGGTAAACCATCAAGCAGAAGAAATACTACTCCTGTTTTTTGTATTGAATTAAATAAAGAATTTAAAGATGCTGCAGAAGCAGCAAAAGAATTATCACTTGATAGTTCTGCAATATTAAAAGTCTGTCGCAAGCAGAGAAAAACTTGTGGCGGTTATACATGGGAATTTTTAAATATTGGGAAATAATATAAGTTAAACATTAAGTATTAGACAGCGTCTAGCAGAAGGACAGACATTCTCTGTTAAAACTTCTTGGTATGGGATTAAAATTTACGCAGAATATGAGCTGTTTATGGCAGGTCGTATTGACTGGGCTGGATTTGTACAGAAAATCTATGAAGCCTTTGATAAGAAAATCAACGATATGGTATATGCAGCTGTAATGGCAGCAGGCGAAAAGGTTCTTCCATCTACACAGTTTAATAAGACAGGCACACTCGCAGCAGCTACAAAAGATGAGTTTATGACTCTGATTGAAGATGTACAGATGGCTACAGGTGATGAAGTAGTTGTTATGGGTACCAAATCTGCTCTTGCAAAACTTTCTGCTATGGAAGATATCACTTGGGTATCTAATGAGATGAAAAACGAAAGACATACTACAGGTCGTTTAGGTCTGTTTGAAGGTATTCGTCTTGTTGAAATTCCTCAGAGATTTGCAAATAATGATACAACTACTAAGTTAGTAGATAATACTAAGCTTTTGATTATGCCAGTAGCTGATAATAAATTTATCAAGATCTACAATGAAGGCGACGCTCAGATTAAAGAAGTATCTGATGGAAATACAAATATGGATAAAACTATTGAGTATGAATATCAGCTTAAAATGGGTGTAGCTACAATTATTGGTAAACGATTTGGAGTTTGGACACTCAAATAAAAAACTACTTAAAGAGGTGGGGGCTTCCACCTCTTTAATTGATTAAAAAGGAGTAATAATATGGCAACAACAAGAAGAGCTGCAACAAAAACTGTTGCTACTACTGAAAATACTGCAAAGGAAACAGCTCCTGTAAAGACTACTAAAAAGTTTGAACAGAACGAACTTATTGAGTGCCGTTCTTTGGTGCAGGGAACATTGTTTATGCCTGGTAAACAGAGTGATATTTTATATCGTTGGGACGGTTATGGAGATATCCGTGAAGTAGAATACAGAGATTTATATTCTCTTAAATCTAGTCGGTCACCATATATTTATGATCCATGTTTCCAAATTGAAAATGATGAATTATTAGAAGATCCTAGATGGAAAGATGTAAAAGATCTCTATGATAATCTTTATGATACTTCTGATATTAATCAATTTCTTGCTCTCTCACCAGCTCAGTTTAAGAAAGCACTTGCTGAAGTTCCTAAGGGACTTAAGACAGCAATTAAAATTGAGGTGGCAACCAGACTGGATAATGGTACATTTGATTCTATTCAGAAAGTACGTGCTGTAGATGAGATTTGTGGTACAGAGTTAGAAAAAATGATTTAGGAGGTATCATATGACCTCTTATGAAACAGTATTTAAACGATTTGAAAATAAAGTCGAAGACATAAAAGTATTGAAATTAGCATCTGATGACTGGACTGAATTGTGCTTAGAATGGCTAAATAGTGCTATTGCAATGATTGAGTTGGACAAGTTAAAAATAGAGCATGATTTAACTAAAAAGAATGATGTTTTATTTGAATTCGAGGAAACTCTTACCAATGGAGAAATTGAAGTAATTGCTCTGTATATGGTCGTTGCATGGTATGACATTCGTTTGAATTCTTTAGAACATACTAATATGTTTTATGGTTCAAAGGATGAAAAATGGACCAGCCAAAAGGAACATGCTAATTATATTATGAGTATTCAAAAGAAATATAAAAAGGAAGCCAGAAAATATTTTAGGAATCACTCTTCCAGAAGTAATTCTTATCTGGATGGTGAACAAAATGAAATATAAATATGGGACTTTTAATGACAATCAGTTTTCTGATTATATAAAAATACTACATAATAAAATTCATTGGCTTTTAATATATCAAGAAAATGGCTATCCAAAATTAAGTATCTATTTTAATAGTTTACAATTATACATTGCAGGATTGGCTGAATTGATTTCATCTCCTTATATAATTGATTTAGCAAACACTATAGAATGTGCAAAAATAGAATTTGAAAGTAATGATTTTAATCATGACAAATACAGAAAATTAATATTTGATGCACATACTATTATAGATAAGATAGGTGATAATCATGAGTGATATCTTTAAAAAAAGAATGGCCTTATGCGGTAATACAGTATCTGATAGTATTCGTATTCAATCAGATGAAATCATGCAAAAGACATTCACAAATGATCTAGGATATAGACAATGTAAGCTATATTCTAGGACGATGGAATACTTAGAAGATGTCGAAATTAAATATCAGTATTCTCAAGTCTACACAATCAATAAAGACCAGGTTGAGTATCTGGCTCAATTCAGACCTGGCTATTTTCCTGAAAAAAAATATATGGAACCTGATGGAATTGAACGTTTTGGTTTTTATATAGAAATACCTGATAAGAATACAGGTGTACATGAAATGTGGTTAATCTTAGGAAAGAATGATAAGAACTCTTTTATAAGATATAACATTCTTAAATGTAATTGGATGTTTAAATGGGTAAAAAATAAACAGATTTATAGTTGTCTCGGTATAATAAGAAACCGCAATAACTACAACAGTGGCGTATGGAGTGATGGTTTCTTTACATCAGTAGATAATCAATCACAGTTTATTGTCCCTACTACTCCAACTACGCAAACAATTGATTATAATGATCGTTTTATGCTAAGTGATTCTATGATTAGACCTTTAGTTTTTGAAGTATCAAAACTAGAAGATACTTTCCCATGTGGAGTAACTAAAGTAACGCTTAAACAGGATCATTTCAATAAAGTTACAGATAATGTTGAATTAAAAATATGTGACTATTATGACTCTCCGGTTATTCCTCAAGAGCCAGAAATAGAGGACATTGTTTTATCATGTTCAGGTACTAATAGAGCTTTACGTGTTGGAGGCTCTAAAAGAACTATTTCAGTTGCGAGTGATATTAAAGATAAATCTGTCATTTGGTCTTATGAGTTCAATGGAAACAAATTATCTGTAGAAGAATTATCTAATGACTTTGAAATCTCTGAAGGTAAGAATACGTTAAGTATCAAAGCTTTGTTAAATTATAATAATTTAGGAAAAGTAATAAAGATTATTGCTACTCTTCCAAATAAGCAACCATCTTCTATTGAATTGGAGGTGATGCGATGAATCAAGAGCGTATTGATAGATTATTTTCTTGTAGAAATGAACAGGGATTTGACAGTATTTCTTATGATAAGAGAAAAATCTTAGAGGATTTATACAAAGATTCAGATATTATTGAAATCTTAAATAATAAAGAACTTCAAGCAGTTAATGCGTGTCCGGAAGATTATTATAATGTAAATATTTATTCTTTTTTAAAGATTCCAGATGCACAAAGTAAAGTCAAAAACTTTATTTGTTTTGAAGTAAATGACACTGAAATTGTATACTCAAATAATATTATGGTTTCTAAACAAATTATTTTTAGAACTATAGCTCACCAGGATGATGTCAGTACTATTTGGGGTATTGATCGACAGGATTTACTAGCAGCTTTAGTTAAAGAAAGATTTCAATGGTCAAACATATTAGGTACGCAGTTAATAAAAACATATGATTCTGGCAAAGTGGCTGAAAATGGTTATTACTATAGGAATATGTATTTTGAACAGACTGCTCCGAATGATATTCAAAATAGGCTTAAGAGTAATCGCTTAGATAAGTTAGGTCGTGATTATTATGGATAAACTTCTCATTTATTTAGGTGAGAATCTTAAAATTAATGATCAGATTACTATTTATCAACCTTCTATTCTTGATATAGCTAAATATGGAGAAAATCATTATTTTAATGTAGTTTATAAAATATGTTCTATACCTTCTGATTATAAGTCTGAATTGTGGGATCTTGGTTATAACTATAGTAAGTTGGATGATTTTGATTTATTCATACTTCTTACTCGTGATATAGGTGTTGAAGATACCTGTCTTCTTTTAGGTGATACTATTTCATTGAAAGATATGGCACCTTTAGTCGATCCGGAAACTCATAATATAATGCTTTATGATGAAAATACTGAATTAATAATTACTCGTGATATATACATAGAAATGATATCTTTCATTCGTGAGATGCACAATATTCATCCTAAGCGTGAACGAGCCGCAAACAAAGAAACCTTACAGCTATTAGTAGATGAAGATAGAAGAAAAAAAATTCAAAGAGTAAAAGAAGCTTCTCAAGAACCCTCTCCGGGTTCTTTTTTATTGCCTTTAATTTCATCTATGGTAAATAGTCCTGGTTTTAAATATGACATTAACAGTCTTAAAAGTCTTGGAATCTATGCATTTTTAGATTCTGTTCAAAGGATTCAGGCCATTAATACTGCTGCCTCCATCTCTGCAGGAATGTACAGCGGAATGGTTGATATGTCTAAGAATCCAAATCTACTTAAACAATTAAATTGGTTGCGTGACTTATCTAATGAGTACTCCTCTTCGAGCAATGTACGAGTCACTAAAACCGAATAATAAATCAAGGAGGAAAATATTATGGCAAATTTTGATTCTCTGGTTATTGATAGAGTCTTAGAAATTGTTGGTGAAAATAGCGATGGAGAATTACTCTATCTGTTAAACAATTTATCTAATGTTTCTATTAATACAACTTCTGAAAGTAAAGATAAAACAGACGCTCTTGGCGTATTAATTAAGAGATTTTATACTTCCAAATCTGTAGAAGTATCTGCTGATTGTAACTTACTTTCATTCTCTATGCTGTCTCAGACTTTTGGTACAGATAAGATTGTTGCTTCAAAAGAATCTAAGATTCTTGCACCAAAAATCTTACATATTGATACTACAGGTATTAAAGAGTATACAATTCCTGAGAAGCTGAAACCGAAAGCTCCACTTACAAAGCTTTATGCTCTGGAAGCAAATGGTACTTTAGGAAAAGCATATAGCGCTTCTTCTACTGCTGCTCCATCTGCAACTGAATTTGTATATGCTGAGGACAGTGGAAAAATCACTCTTCCAACTGGAGTAACAGGTACTCTTATTGCTAAATACGAGTATGAAACAGAAAACGGTGTTAAGGTTACTAATGAGTCTGATAAGTTCCCAACAACCTCTTCTCTGACAATGAAAGTTCTTGTTGCAGATACTTGTTCTGTAGATACTGTACGTGCAGCTTATATTGTATTCCCAAGTTTCCAGGTATCTCCAGATTGCGACTTAACGCTGGAAACAGATAGTACAATTTCTTTCTCAGGTGTAGCTCAGAAAGATTATTGCCAGACTGGTGCTCCACTGTATTACATTGTAATGACAGAGGATGATGTAGAGGAATAATCCTTGAATTGTTATACCCCGGATTCGTCCGGGGTATTTTTAAGAAAAGGAGGAATACTCAATGAAATCAAAACCAAGAATTTGTGTAACTTGCGGCACTACTTATGAGTATTGTCCTAAGTGTTCAAAAGATGCTGATAAACCTGTTTGGATGGTAGCTTTTCATACAGAAGAATGCAGAAAAACATACAATGTTATTGCAAAGTATAACACTGCCGACATATCCAAAGAGGAAGCAAAAAAAGAATTAATTGGTATTGTTTCTCATAATGTAAAATTTACTGCTCCTATTCAGGAAAAGGTCGATGAAATTATGAAAGAAGAAACAATGCAAGAGAAACCTACCGTAAAACGTAGAAAAATAGTGACGGAAAATTAAATACTTTATTAAGGGGAAAGCCGCACTATTTTTGCAGTTTCCCCTTATTTTTTTGGAGGAATTAAATGGAGATTGTAATACCTAACTTAAAAGGAGTTCCTTATGATCCTGTTCAAGCCGTAAGAATTATTGATCCACATCAACAGAAACTCTATCTCAAGCATGGGGTAAAACCATTAGATGTTTATTATAGTCCAGATGTGATCGTAATGGTGTTTGATAAGAAAGAAAGTTATCCGTATTACAAAGAATATCAAAATCATACTTTGGAGTGATAACGTGAGGAACTATAAAAAAAGATCTAAATACGGTGTTGATCAAACAACTAAAGGTAAACAGAATCGTACTATTGTAGATAGAAAAACAGAAAAAGAAGTATGTTTCGATTCTCTATTAGAGAAAAAGTTTTATGAAGACATCATATGTACTGGGTTAGATTCCGGTGAAATTATAGATTATGAACTACAAAAGAAATACAAATTACAACCATCTTTTAAACATAATGGAAAGACTATACGAGCAATAGACTATGTAGCAGATTTTTGGGTTAAATACTCAGATGACAGCGAAAAAGTATTTGATACAAAAGGTGGAATGGTTGATCCTTCTGCTAAGATCAAACGAAAATTAATGTATTATATCTATCCTGATTTAGATTACGTATGGATTACTCATACTAAATCCACTGGTTGGATTGATTGGGATGAAAATGAAGCTTTAAAAAGAGCAAGGAAGAAAGAGGGAAAAAAGGATGGAAATTAATATTTTAGAATTTGTAAAAGAATATAAAGAAAACCCTATGGAAGCTTTAGGGAAACTTGAGGTTGAAAATTATGTGCCGTTTGCTACAAAAAGAGCACTTATAGATACAGTTATTGAAAGTATTCTCGAATACGATACTTCTCTTCTTACATACGAACCTATGAACAAACATTTAAACTTTGTTCTTTCCTGTGTAATCATTTATACGAATCTTGTTTATGAAGATGAAGAAGGACTTGATGCTTATGATGCATTAGTATCTTCTGGTCTTTTAGATAAAATTATTGAAATGATTGGTGTAGATTACAGCGATATGGTCGCTATGTTCGAAGAAACACTCTCTGCCCGTATTTCATTTACTAATTCTATTTCTAATAGATTTAGTGCTTTTCTGGGTGTGCTAGAAAATGTTTTTAAAAATGCATCTCCAGAGCAGTTAGATTATTTACGAAAGTTGGCTGATACAGATGGGGACAATACCACAGCTAAGAGCGCTAATTAACGAAGGAATAACTATAGGCTTACAGCAGTTCGTTAATGAATATAAGCCTAAAATGGAACAAGATGCTCAGAAATCAGAAGAAAAATATTACAATGACTATTCTTCCTGGGCTGACGGATATAGACATTTTGATTTAAAAAACATTCATACTATTACAGGTTTTGCTTTCAGTAGAAGCGCAGAGCTTAGGGCACGATTTGATTCAAGCAAAATGGCTGGAGGTCATGGAATCTGGAGACCTTTAAGTGATTATACTGCTGATCCAGAAACTGTTTTTTCATGGGGATTTGAAACAGGTAATCATGGATGGTATGTAGGAAAAACTCCTATTAGAACTTATTGGGAACAATATTTCCGAGCAAGAAAAACACAAGCCAAAGGGCAAGCTACAAAATTTGTTATCAGCGGATTACATTCTGTTGGTTTATAAAAGTGAGGTGAGAAAAAATGGCTGATTATACAATACAAGTAGGCGTAGAAGTTGAAGATAGTAAATTGGATGCGCTAGAAACACGAATTAATTCATTAAAAGATAAACATGTTAAACTCAATGTGGATTTTGGTAATAGTAAGCAGTTGGCTAGAAACGCTCAGACAGCGGTAAAAACTATTAATAAAGCTACTGTAAAAGCTGCCAAAAACAGTCCTTCAATTAAGGGGGCCAATCTTGTAGAACAAATGGTTGATCCCGAAAAAGCTTTAAAAGCAATGTCTAGTACAGTTGGCAAACTATCTAAATATCAGGGAAAACTTGATTTAGGAGAAGTAAGACTTTCAGTTAATCAAGGGATTATGGGAGAACTAGATGGTCTTCTTAGTAAATTAAATGAAATTAAAGCAACTGCTAAGAACATGGGATCCATCAAACTTACTGTTGGTGATAATATTAAAACACAAGACGGTAAAATAGTTGTTGGATCAAATAGCAGTGACTCTACTGGTTCTGTCAGATCATCTGGACTAACACTTAGACAAGCGCAGGCCGAAATCAAAAAAAATATGAAAACCATTGGTACTTTACAAGAACAGTATATCAATGGTCATGTTGATGAATCTACATATAGACAGTCAAAAAAAACTATAGGACAAAGAAATGCTTATTTAGCAAGAATGGTGCAAACTCAAGGTACTGCTTCTGACTGGGTTACTTCTGCTACTGATTTTAGAGAAGCTCAAGCCAAGAATCGAGCTGCCTATAGAGAGATGACGTCTAGTGCTGATGCCTATGATAAAGTAATTAGTGATTTGGGTGAAAAACAAAAAACATTTAATGAAGCTGCTCAAGTATATAATTCTAACAGTAGAAGTCCATTAAATAAGACTTTAGGACCCGGATATCAAGCAAGGCTTACAGCTTTTAATGATGTCTATGGTCAATTAAAAGAGTCACATGATAAAATCTCCACGCTTACTGGAGATGAAAAAGATCTTGAAAAAGTACGTTTCAGCGCTCTTAAATCTGAAGCTAATCGTCAAGCCAGACAGCTTAATAATGTGAGTCAGTTTTTCTCAAAAACTCCAAATAAATATAGTAGATCTGAATTTGTAGGTACAGACTTAGATGTGACTTCTGATAAAGTTCAGAATAAAATGTCACAAATGGTTGATAATCTTGCTAATGGCAGTAGATATACTAAAGAATTTAATGCAGCACAAGGAAAAATGTATGCTACAATAGACAGAGGCTCTGGTGTATTTGAAAAATATCAGCTTGCATATAAAAATGGACCAGGTAATATCGATCAGTCTCTTAGCAAAGTCACTCAGAGCGTAAAACCTCTTTCTAGTTACATTTCTGAAATGGGACAAAAGTTCCGTAGTCTTAGTCAGTATCTTATCAGTAATTTCGGATTCCAAGCTTTAACAACAGGTATTAGATCAGGTGTCGCATCTATAAGAGAATTAGATTCAGCGATGACTGAACTTAAGAAAACATCAGATGGTACAAAACAAGAATATAGAGACTTTACTACTCAGGCTAGAACTGATGCCAAAGACATTGGTAGTACGACCACTCAGATTACTAGTAGTGCTGCTGATTGGAGTAGATTAGGCTATACTCTTAAAGATTCTCAAACTATGGCTAAGAATACAGGTATTCTTAAAAATGTATCTGAGTTTGCAGATATTAATGAAGCAACTGATGCTATGGTAGGTATCATGCAGGCGTATAACTATAAACCTGATGATTCTATGAAACTTATTGATCAGCTTAATCAAATAGGAAACAATTTCTCAATCAGTACATCAGACTTAGCAAAAGGTTTACAGATATCTGGTTCAGCTCTTGAGGTTGGAGGTAATAACATTGAACAGTCTATGGCATTGATTACGGCCTACAATAGTTCCATACAAGATGTAAGTCAGGCTGCTCGTGCTGCTCGTACTGTTTCTATGCGTATGCATGGTGTTGATGCTGAAACTCTATCAGCGGAAGGTGAAGATATAGAGGGTCTTATTGATACTGTTCCTAAACTTGAGTCAGAGATTAAATCTTTAACTGCCGTTAACGGTAAGGCTGGCATTTCTCTCACTGATGCTACTGGAAGAGTAAAAGATGACTTTACATTTTTACTTGATTTGGCTGGCAGATGGAAAGAAATTGGTCAAGCTGATATTGAAGAAGGAACCAATAGACAGAGTAAAATTCTTGAAGATCTTGCAGGTAAAAATCGTGCGAATGCATTAGCATCCCTCTTGAATAATAAAGATATGCTTGAGGATGTGTATGACCAAGCAACAAACAACTATCAAGGTTCAGCTCAGAACGAGCTTAATACATACCTTGATTCTATCGAAGCAAAAACAACTAAGATCAAAGAATCTTGGTCACAGTTATGGCAATCAGAAGGTACTACTAATACTTTTAAAGGATTGCTTGATGTTGGCAACGGCGCTGTGGGACTCTTAAATATTCTAGGACTTAATAAATCCTTAGCTGGAGTCGGCGGTATGGTTGTTAGCCATGCTATGAACTGGGGTGGGACAAATTATCAGTTGGTCCTTTAGAAAACGCCCCATGTAACCTGGTGGTGACACGGAACGATCTCATATGAGAAAGGGGTTACTAAGCAAACAACCGAAACTGTCTTTATTCGAAGGAATAGAGAAATGCTTTTAATTTAGCATTCAGGGTGAACCGAAGTATATACTACTCCCCTATTACAGTAATGTAATAGGTATAGTAACAACGTATATATATGGGTGATCTGCAGCGAAGCTTCTTTATTTTATAGAGAAGAACGTTCATCGACTATAATGGGAACTTGGTCTCCGGATCAAGAAGGAATAGTCAGGACTGTTAGGCAGCTTACGCCGAATAAATTAAAGGGTAAATACATCTTACTCTCGTAAGCAATCTTACCTTATGTGCAAAGGTGATGTAAGCACAAATCTTTACTTTATTATTCTTCTATGCTATATTTCACATAGGAGGGTAAAACTATGATAATAAATAATTCTATCAGAACTTATGCACCAATTGCTCCGCCATATTTTGACGGATGCTTATTTATGAATGCAACTTATGAAATGTCAGAGGAACTGGCCAATTTGTTTACTAAAGGATTAGAATCCTTAAGCAAACATTTATATGAAAAAAATATTGATCCTACTAAATTATTTCCTGTAAGTTTAATATTTACAAAAGATGGCAGTTTTTCTGTCACCGAAAATGAAGCAACCACTTATGGAAGATGTATGTCTTTTTTAGTATACTCCATGGAACGAATAATTACATCTAACAATCAACACATGCAGCTATTCGCATTTATTGAAGAATTAGTGCATTACTATTTTCAAGAAACAAATGAAACAAAAGTCAAACTAACTACTTTTTCTGTTGTTCAGAAAATATTCCCAGAAATAACTTTCGAGGAGGTAACATCATGGGGAGTAAATTGGAGCTAATGTTTATTAGCAAAGAGAAAAGTCAAATAATTAATTCTCCTATTATAAAAGGTATTACTTGTGATATTTATAAAACAAACTTACAAAATTCATCAAAAGAGCAAAAGACTATTCAGTCTCCTGCTCTTTCTTAATATAATACGTACAATCTTCGTTTTCAAAGTACGGACATTCCTCTTCTTCACACTCTTTGTAAAGAGGACATTCTAATATTTCCATAATCTTTAAACCTCCATATGAATTCTTTAACATAATCATCATCTTTAAAATTACTCATAAACTATTACCAAGTATATCCACAAGAGTTACACTTAAAGCTCTTGCTATAAGGTCCTATATTCCATACTTACTCCTGGAAATTTCTCATATAAAAAATCCATATCTTCTCGGTAGCGCTTGATAACAGTAGCTCTATCATTCCTTGATTCATTTATTGAAATGAGTCCTTGTAAGTGTGAAATAACAACCTCTACACGCATTAACCTATTGGAAACAACATCATACAAAACTTGTTGTCGTACCGACTTAGGTGTAGAACTTTGTGCATTATATCCATAAAGATGTAACTCAGATTCAGATTTGAACCCGTCAAAGCCATATCCACGAGAATGACTTGCCCTAATCCTAAAATCAAGCAATACTTTCTGTCTTATAAAATCTTTATAATGGCTTTCATCAATATAATACTTTTTACACTTAGCGCAATAAATTAAATTTACTCTATGCTTTTCTTTAGTACCTTTTAAATTTCTTATAATAACTTGTCCATGACTCAATGAATCAGAATGATGTTTTGCACAATACAAAAATCCCTTAAATACATATACGGTTTCTTTATATTTAAAATCAGTCCAATTTTTAATATCCCATTTGGGTCCATAATCAATATATGAGCCTACAGTATTATGATTCAAGTTGTATGTTCCTGTACTGACATTTTTTGAAGAACTTTCTGTAAATGAGCCTAATGAATGTTGTGCTGGTTTCAGCTTCTTATCAATTTTACTAACATGCTCTACTTCTACACCAAAAAGATATTCTTTTTTGTTATTGCGAGCATTTAGTTCATTTCGATACTGAGAAACCTTTAAGCAACATGTTGTCTGTGGTCTAGCCGTACGCATTTGGCAATAATGCCTATCAGGTAAAGTGCATATATCTTTATCTTTTTTGGGTCTCCGGTAGATACAATATATATCTCTTTTATCTAATTGTCTTTTAGCATTTACAGGTATGTTCATTAAAACCTAGCTCCACACTTACAGCACTGATAAGTCTTACCCAGATCACCTGTACCCAATCTTCCGAAGAGTCCTACTTTGAGAATCTTTCTTGTTGCAGTAACTTTTCTGAGATAAGTACTTCCACAGACTGGACATTTAGGAGTATTATCATCATGCTTTTTTTGTTGGTAAGCATCATCATATGCCATTCTTTGGTTTACTAATTTTTGTTCACTGTCATTAAATGAAGAATTATAAAAGAAACGTTTCCTTAAAAATTCTTCTTCTTGTTCCATAGAATAATCTCCTAAAGAAATATGATAATCTTTTTCCACTATTTTTCGTGCCTCACTATAATTAATGCCGCTATCAAAAAAATGCCCTTTTTTGCACCAATAACATTTATCACCATCTTTACCATCAAGAGATACTTTCCCACATTTATTACAAAACATTAATTTCGGCATATCTTCCCCCTATTTAAATGATTAAGATACATTTATTATACTACAGTTAACGGTTTTCGCCAAGAATGAACTGGGAGGAATTTTACCTGAAACTCGTATTGCTCAACGTAATAGAACTTTAAAAAATGGTTATATAGAGGCAAGCAGAAATTACGATAGTTATAAAAATGATTTAGCAGTTCTTGAAGAACTCAATAAGGAACTTGATAATAATGGTCAAGCTATTACAGACAATGAGCAACGACAAGCCAAAGCAAACGAAGTGACAAAGAATGCCAGTCAAAGAGCTAAAGACTATGGAACTCAAATTGCCGCTAATACTAAAACTCTTACCGACTTCAAAAAAGAAAATGAAGTAGAAGACCCCAAACAATTAAAACAAGCAAAATGGACTGATGGACTTAAAAGTTTTGCTTCTTCTGCACTTTCATCAATTGGTAATGCTGTTGTTTCTGCCGGTACAGCAATGATTGCACAGCAATTAATCTCATGGGGGCTTCAAGGTATTGATGCTATAGTTCATTGGGATGATAACATTATTGCTAAAGGGAAAGAAGCAAAAGAAACAATCCTTGAGCAAAATCAAACTTATAAAGATCAGAAGTCTCAATTAGAAGAGCTCCAAGAACAATATACAAAATACGCTTCAGGTGTCAAAATCTCTGGTAATATTATTAAAAATGCCACTCTTTCGGATGAAGATTTTCAAGCGTTTCTCGATACAAGTAATCAAATTGCTAACTTAGCACCTTCTATGATTGATGGATGGGACTCTGAAGGCAATGCTATTCTTAAATTTGGAACGGATACCAAAGAAGCTAATCAGCAAATTTCAGATTATATTCAACTCCAACGTGACGTAACACATCTATCCATTAGAGATAATCTACAGGATGAGTATAAGGGTGTAGTTAAAGATGCAGAGAAAACTGAAAAAGAAATTTCTAATAAAAAAGATCAAAAAAAGGAAGCAGATGCTATTGCATCTGGATGGACCGCATTAAAAAATGCAACCGAAACAGATGGACCTATTACTTTTACTACAACTGCACCACAAAAAGAAGTTGAAGAATTACTAGATAAATATAAAGTTACATCGTTAATAACTAGCGATGTAAATGGTGATACTTATACAGTAGATATGTCAGAGCTTTCTGCGGCAGATAAAAATGCTCTTAAAACGTCTCTTGAATCTAAGGAAGCATTGGCTCAAGGTAATGCCAATTTAATTGAATCTGAAAAACTTGCTCAAGAAGCTGTACAAGCATCTAAATGGAAAGATTTACTTCCAAGTTTACAAGCATATGTTGAATCATCAAATATGTTTGATAACATGGATTCAGATGTTGCGGAAAGAGCTAAAAATGGCATTAACACAATGCTATCCAATATTGATATTTCTAAAATGACAGATCAAATAAAAGATGCTGGTGGTATTGATGATTGGATTGATAAGACTTTAATCGCTCCTATGACATCGGGTTCGAAAGATGTTCAAAAAGCTTGGGCTGACCTTTTTTCATTGGAAGACTCTTATGGTTCCGAAGATTCAAAGATGACAGTTGGAGAATGGTCCAAACAGCGAAATGATTATCTTAAAACAATTTCTGAAGGTACTGGTGAAAGTTTTGATAGTCTTGCTAAAAAATTAGGATATAAAACTGATGAAGGTTGGACTGTTAGAGAACAGATTAACAATGCAGCTGCTCGTCTTTATGGAAAAAACTATGATAGAGATCAAAGAGCGGAAATAGGTAGTTATTTAAATGGATTGACCAAAGATAATTATGAAATAGCTATTGATTTACTTATTAATGGTGATAAAGCATTTTCTTCTTTAGATGAATTTAAAGAAAAAGTTAATGAAGCAATAAGCAATGCTAAGAATCAGGCAGATGAAGCTGCTGTTTCTTTAGATTCAATGGAAACTAAAGTATCAACTGCTAAGTCTACTCTTTCTTCTATGGGAACTATTCTTACAGAGACTACTTCTGCAGGTGGAGTTTCTAAAGACAATGTTAAGATTCTTTCTACTGCTTTCAAAAATGTGAAAGACCCTCGTGGCATTGAGCAAAATGTTAATGATTTATTCACCACTACTTCTGATGGTATCAAACTAAACATAGATGCTTTGAAAACCTTTACAGAATATCAGGCTGAAGCTACTGATGGAGATTTCGAAAAGGGTATTAAGTTACAGACTAAAGCTATTGCCGAGCAAGCAGAAGAAACAGATAAAGCTTGGAAAGCTATTGCTAAAGCCGATGACAAGGAAGCAGCTAGAGCAACTTATAACGCAGAAAAAGATAAATTAAAAGATGCTAGAGATGAATATTTATCTTATATGCAATCTCAGTCTGAATGGCAAGCAACTAAGAAACAGCAACAGGAACTTCTCTCCTATTATTCTCAGTGGCAACGTGCCCAGAGTACGGAGAATGCCGGAGATAAATATAATAACATTGTCGCTGGACTAAAGAATGCTAAAGATGCATATGATAAAGGTCTTGTAGGTACAGATGATTTTAAATCATTTGCCGCTCTTATTTCTCCTACAGGTTCAGATGATAGAGCAAACTTTGCAGAGAACTATGGTAAAGCTGTAAGATATCTCACAGAAGATAAGACAGGTGTTAATAATTTCTTAGATGATCTTAAATCTAAGGGTATGGCATCTTATGATGATGCAAGTAAAAGATGGTCATTTGACATAGATGATATGAGTAAAGCCGCTCGATCAATGGGAATCAGCAAAGAATTTATGAGTGCTAACTTCGGTCGTCTTCGTGATTATGGCATTGATAATAACTTTATATCATCTATAGAGGAAGGTATAGACAGAACTCAAGAACTTACTTCTGCCCTTTCAGATGAACAGAAACGACTCGAAGAACTGAAAAATACAGATAGTACTAACACTACTGCTATTTCTGCTTCTGAGGATAAAGTTAATAAATATAAACAGGATTTAAAAGAAACCTATGATAACATGGAGTCTTATTCAGAAGATGCTGCTCAAAATGCTATTGATAATTTCAATTCATCTGCCATGGGAGCGCAAGCCTACGAAGAAGAGATAAAAAGAGTTCAAAAAAATGATCAATTGACAAATGATCAGCGAAATGCAGCTATTAATCAATTAAAAGCTAAACAAGAAGAGCTAGCTGCTTCTGCCGGTACAACTGTTGAAGCTCTTTTAGGAACAGATGTATCTTCATTAATGGATGGTATCATAACAGATTCTGCTTCTGTTACTACAGCTCTTGATGGTATCAATAAAGCATATGAAGAACAGAACACAGATGTTACTTCTTTAGTAGACACTCTTGGAAAATATACTTCTGAACAGTTAGAAGGTATAGATTTTAATGATGGTAAGTGGGATACTGAATTAGGCGATGCTGAAAAAGCTGTTGAATCTTTATGTGAGAAGCTTGGCTTAACAAAAGACCAAGCTCGTTCTGTTATTGAGGCTTTAAAAGAAGCTGATAAATTAAAAGATTCTGAGGAAAGTAGTGATTCCTCTAAAGAAACTACTAAGGGGTCTTGGGAGAAACCACAAACTGCTGAACAGATGGGATTCGGTGATGATCCTGACAGAACTGCTGAATATACACACTCATTAGAAGCTCTTACTGCTGCACATAAGGAAAATGATGCCGCTACTGAAAAGTCATTTGAAACTCTTTCTAAATATAACCGTACACAATTAGAGAGCATCAAATTAAATGATGGTGCTTATAATGTTGAGGGTATGGAACAGGCTGAAGATGCCATACAACAGTTAGCAGATAAGACTCAGTTGTCTAAAGACCAGATTCTTACTGCTCTTGAAGGTCTTGGTGTTTTGAAAGTTAATGCTCCTACTATGGATGCGACAAAAGGTCTGGAAGATTTAGTTTCTGAGGCTAAAGATGCACAGGACGAATTGTCTGACCTTACTGGCAAAACATACACATTTGATTTTGATACTACTGATTTAGATACTGCTCATAAACAGGTAGCTGACCTGCAGGAAGAAGTAAATAAATATAGAGATCGTGATGGTAAATACCATCCAGAGATTACTGGCGGAGAACAGGTGCAATCAATGTACAAAGCCGCTATTGCTCAAGAACAGAATGCTGAATATAGTTCTTCTGCTATTGGACAGTCTAGTTTATCATCAGATGTCGTACAAGCTGCTCAAGATTTCATGCAAGCCAAGAATGAAATGGATCAGCAAACACAACTTTATCAGAATGGTATGGACAACACCCTTGATCAGGCTACTCAAGATGCCAATGCAGCTTTTGAAACCTTACAACAGGCTCAGACTGATTCAGGTATCAAATTAGTAGATACAGACAATATTCAAACTGCCGAAGATCAGTTATTACAATTATCCAATGAAGATATTGGTGATAAAATCAAAATAGATGTTGATACAACTTCTGTTGATGACGCTCTTGCCGATGTACAAGCACTTGCAGCAGACGGAAAAATGGGAAGTATTGACTTAGATTTTGATGTTAATACGATGTCTATTGATGATATAGATTCTAAGATAGAAGAATTGACAAATCAACAGAAAGTATTAACTATTCTAGGAGATGTTGAGGGAGCAGATAAAGTACAAGCTCTTATTGATGCCTTGCAGCAAGTACATGACAAACAAGTTGAAGTTGTTGCACAGACCCAAGGTGCAGATTTAGTAGACCAACTTCAGTCACGAATAGCCGAATTGCAAGATAAGAATGTATCTATTGATGCAATTGTTCAAGATGATAAAGTTCAAAGTCTTATAAGTGAAATTGCTGCTCTCCCACCAGAAGTCCAAATAGCTATTGGTGTAAATGAAAATAATGTAGGAAATGCAGAAGCTATCAAAGCTCAGATTGAATCCGATCCTGCAAGTATTACTGTAAATTATGTTAAAGGTGAAGAACCTGAAAAAGCGGATGACATTGAAGGAAAAGCTAATTTTACTCTTGGAGAACATCCTACAAAAGCTCCAGACATTTCAGGTACAGCTAATTATAGTCTTGGTAGTTATCCTAAAACTGCTCCAACTATTTTTGGTACTGCTGTTTATACTAAAAAGATTCAAGCTTCTGGCACAATGACATCAGTTGCTCATGCTTCCGGCACAGCTTATAATGTTCTTAATATGAAACCTCTCTCTTCTGCTCATGCAAAAGGAGAAGTAGCACTTAAACATGATGAGCAAGCACTTGTTAATGAGGTAGGCATCAACGGTCATTCTGAATCCATAGTGCGTGATGGTGTATGGTCACTTATTCCTGGTGGTGCTCATATTGAGAATTTGAAAAAAGGTGACATCATCTTTTCAGCTACTCAAACAGAGGATTTATTAAAACATGGTGCTACACATGGTCACGCCAGAGCATATGCACAAGGTACTGCCCCAAGATTAAGTATCTCTCCCGCTTTCTCATCTGGTTCTAGTTCTTCTACTAACACAGAATTAGATAACAAAATCAAAGAAGTTAGTACTCAGGCAAAAGACTGGATAGACGTAGCTCTTGATCGTTTAGAGAGAATCGTTGAAAAATACAAAGACACTGCTGAAAGTGACTATTCCAACTATAGAGCTTCTATTAAAGCTTACAATTCAGCACTTAAAAATCTTAAAAACCAATTAAAGACTCAAAAAGATTCCAGAGCAAAGTATGTAACTAAAGCAGACGAAGTCGCTTCTGCTGTCGGATTGTCTGACGATTTAAAAAAGAAGGTTCAAAATGGTACTATCAATATAGAGAACCTGTCAGAAGATGATAAAAAACGTGTTGATGCATATCAGGAATGGTATGAAAAAATCTTAGACTGTGACAAAGCTATACGTCAGCTTACTATTTCCCAAAAGGATTTAGCTAAGGCTAAAGTAGATCGTGTAATTGAAGCTTACGATACCTATATAGGCAAACGTGAAAGTAAAGCTGAATATTACAAAGCAAAACAGGAATTAAGAATCACTCAAGGTTATAATCAGAAACCTGGATCTATTTATGAGAAGTATATAAAAAATGAACTTTCTTATACTAATAAACAGAAGAAACTTACTGATAAGGAAATAAAAACCTATAAAGGTAAGATGAAAGAATATCTTGCAGAAAATGGTCATAAAACTGTTGATCCTGAATATCAGAAAATGAAGAAACAGCTTTATGATCTGGAAACCTCAGCTGTTAAATTAGAGAATGAAGCCGCACAGTTAAGACAGGCTCTACAAGATAATCGTGAACAGATTAAACAATGGGCGGTTGACCGTTGGGAAAGAGCTGGTAGTAAACAAGATGCAGTAATTAATTATAAGACTGTTTCTGATGATCCAAACTATCAGATCAAGGAAAAGGATTACACTGAGAGAATCAAAACAAATAATCGTCAGATTATAGCTTTACAGAAGTTGAGAGCAGAAAAAGCTGAGTACTATGACAGTTATTTTAAGAGCGGAAACAACGAAGAAGCTCAGAAATATCTTGAAGCTATTGCTCAGATTGACGAACAGATTCTAAAACTTGGTGCTAATACCGAAGAGTTAAAGAATCAGATCATGGAACTTCGTTGGAAACCATTTGAAGACATCCAGGATGATCTTTCTAATGTAATCAATGAATATCAGACAATGCAGAAACTTCTTGGAGACACAGAAAGTTTCTATAATGATGACGGTTCTTTTACTGAAAATGGATTAACAAATATTCTTCTTATTCAAGAATCTATAGATGTTACAAAGCAGAAAATAGCCAACTATAGAGAAGCTTTAGACAAACTAGATGAACAGTATAAGAATGGTTGTTATAGTCAGGAAGAATATACTGAAAAATCTAAAGAGCTATTAAACGGATTACAGCAAGAGTCTGCTGCCCTCTCTGATTTGCAACAGAATATGCTTACAATGTATGAGACTCAGGTTAAAACTGAGAATGATCTCTTACAGAAAAATATTGATAAGCGTTTGGAAGCTCTTGATGCTAAAGAGAAGTATTATGAGTATGATAAGACTTTGAAAAAGAAGTCTAAAGATATTAATACTCTGAAGGCACAGATAGCAGCCCTTGAAGGAACAAGCAATGCTGCTGCCAAAGCCCGTTTAGAAAAATTAAAGGCTGAATTAGCAGAATCTGAAGAGGATATGCAAGATACTGTTCATAATCATGAAACTGAAATGAAGAAAACAGGTTTTGAGAATCTTCAGTCAGATGCTGAAAAAGCTCTTGATAATACCTTAGATGCACTGAAAAAGAATACCAATTTTCAGCAAGCAGTTATTGGTAATATGTTATCCAATGTAACTGCTAATTATGATAGTACCTATAGTCATCTGCATGATGTTATGGATCAATATGGAGTACAGGTGTCTACTACATTTGATAAGATGATTACTAAGTCTGCTAATTTTAATACGTCCTTAGTAGCACAGACTAAAGCTATGCAAGATGTTATTAATATGGCTACTAAACTTCCTGCCAATCTTGGCGGGACTGCTACTGACATTGTAAATAATACTGCTAAAGTTAATGGTACTTCAACCGGAGCCGGTAATGTAACGCCGGGAAAAGTAAATGATACGACTTACTCTCTGAAGTTAAATGCATCAGAAATTTATCTAACATACAGTCATTTGAAATATTCATTGAAAGCTACATGGTCTCCAAGTAAACCGGAACACTCTGATATTGAATGGTCGAGTACAGATAAATCAGTTGCAAAGGTCTCAACTTCTGGTGTTGTTACAGGTGTAGCTGCGCCACTTAGTAAACTTGGATTAATGTCAAGAGATGAATCTTTGACTAGAAAATGTAAGATTATTGCAAATGGTGGTCCGGGTCTTGCAAAAGCTGAGTGTACGGTACATATTATGCCAGATGAACATTATAATGCCATTAAGCAATATGCTGATAAAGTTGGCATCGATACTTCTAAAGAAGGCAATAATCTTAGAGATGCTATGGAATACGCTTATAAAAATGGTGCATTCCGAAGCAATCAGTCAAGTACCGCTGTTGAAGGATTCCAGAAAGCTTATCTGAAAGATTGGTTTAATGCTCTTCCAGACCGTCCTAATGGTGCAACGGATGTTCCTAGTGGAGTTAGTCAGTTGGCTGGATATTTTTATTCCAAAGGTAAACAAGTTACACGTAATGATATGCAGAAACTTGCTGATATCCTTCAGATTAAAACTCCGGGAGTTGGAAGTTATGATACCTGGGGTGGTACGCTTAAAAATAAGATTCTGAAAGCATACAAAGCTTACGGTTATGCTACTGGTGGCGTAATCAATAGACTTGTTCCTGCCAATATGGAAACACTCTTAGGTAAAGCAATCATCTCCAATGGAGATCAAGGTTTTATTGGCGCTAAAGTTGGAGAAACCGTAATGACTGAAGAGTTCACTCGTTTGCTCAAACCTTCTATTGCTGCAATGAGTGACTTTACTAACATGTTTAGTGCAACTACTCCTATCGCTACTACAAATAATGATTATTCTATCAACAATGAGGTAAACATTAATGTAGCAAGCATGAGCAGCGATTTAGACATCCAAGATGTTGCAAATAAAGTCTCTACAATTATCAATAAGAATATGACTAGGGATTGGAGAAAATTAAGATAATAAAAGGACTGCTTCGGCAGTTCTTTTATTGTACAAAAATATAAATGAAAGAGGTGAATAAATGTTACAATTTGAATTTGATGGACACAATTCTAATGAATACGGGATTATAGTAACCGCTATTACAGATAATGATAATCTTGAGAGCAGATCTTTGCAGCTAGGAGAAAAGAACCGATATAGAGCAAGGGAAAATCATTTTGGTGCACTTTATGATGGAAACTACTCTTTTACTCTAAGTATTATGAAAAATCCCTGTAGAACTGTAAATGTTGTGCCAAATTTAGTAGAAGGAATAGTTAAATATCCAGAACAATGTAGACCTACTATGGAAAACAATATTCTTACTTTCCCATTGGATTATACTCCAGATATTAAACAGGGTACAATGCAAATGAATAATACTGATTATTTATCTTCAAGCAATATTCGTATAATAAACAGTTGGCTAACTTCTCCGCAAACCCCAAGACTGTTTAAAATAATTGGTGGAGACTATTTTTATGAAGAAATAGAATTTTTTGTTACTTTTACAGAAATTAATACTGATCATGTGATATTTCCATATGAAATGAACTTTACAGTAACTTGTGATAGTCCTTATGGATACACTCCAGAATTTACGCATAGTATCACCTCTTCTTCCACTCTTACAAAAACTCATGTAATTAATAACACTTCTGATTGCCATGAAGATTATATTTATCCTCTTATCAAAATTTCTCCTAAAAGTCATGGTACTATAACAATCCAAAATGTAACAGATAATAATGGTACAATGAAAATTGACGCATTGAAGAATGACAATTTTTATATTGATTGTCAGCATTTAAAAATATATGACACAACTAATTCTATTATAAGTTTTGAGAGTCTAGGTGTAAAAGATACAGATAATATATACTGGCCTAGATTAGCTTATGGTGAAAATATATTAAAATTTACTGGTGATGCAACATTTGAAATTATTTATAGAGAACCAAGAAAGGTAGGTGCGTTCGCATGAAAATAAACCATAAATATGATGTTTATGGACGCACTGAGCCTTCAATTATATATTTAGCCAAACCAGGCAAAAGATTATTCTGTGCTCTTGGTGGAATTGACAGTTCTACTGTCTCACTATCATTAAAAACAAATAATACAGCAGAGCTAACATTCACAGTAGATAAGTATATAAATAATGCCCTTACTGATGGATATGAAGAATTAGATGAATTGATGGAATTATACTGTGATGGAATTTGGTTCAAAATTGTAGATCCGCCAACTATTAATAACGATGGTTTGCGTGAAACTAAAGAGATTACTGCTGAGTCTTATGAAATCATGCTTACTCAATATAAACTGAAAAACTTTAAAATTAATATGGGCGAAGAAGATTCCTATGAAATGATGTATCAGGCAACTCATGATACAAATAAGTTTTATCAGATTAAGTTTTATGATTCAGAAAATGAAGATCTAAGTTTTTTACATTTAGTATTAAAACATGCAGATGTTCCTGGTTGGCATATAGGTTATGTGGATAATATTACTCCTGATGACGACGGAAAATTACTCCCTAATAATATATGTAACTTTGAAGTAGACGATCAAAATGTATATGCTTTCTTAACACAAGAGGCCGCACAAGCCTATAAATGTGTGTTTGAGTTTGATACTGTAAATATGACCATAAATGTTTATAGACCTGACAGCTTAGGTAAAGATACAAATGTAGTTTTGGGTTTTAGAAACATTCAGAATAGTATAACTATTTCCAGAGATGAAAATTTAGTTACACAATTTTATGTTGAAGGCTTAGATGATTATAATATTGATGCAGTCAATTTTGGTGATTCTGTAATTACTGATCTTTCCTATTTTATACGTGAGCCTTACATGGATACTTCACTACAAGAAAAATATAATGCATGGCAAAGCTACCGGGAGTCCCGCAGAGAAGAGTTTATTAATTTATCCAAAGAATATAATAAAAATCTGGAAGTTCTTACTGAATTAATGAATAGAGTCCCAATTGATACTGCTCAAACAAATTGGTTCGGGAAAAAAGTTGAAGATTTAAAAGATGCATATAATGCTAACATGGCAATCATTAAGGGTTTAGAAGCTCTATATGTTGACGATGAAAAGAATTTTGATTTAGAAGCTTTAAAAAAGTCACATGATTGGCCTTTATATGAATCAATTATGAACTACACTCTTCCATCTATTGTGGCTGCATTACAAGCTCAAGACGAAACCGTAGAAGGATTCGGTAAAGGAAATATTATTTCATGTGTAAATCCGATTGTATTGGGCCAAGATTGGTATATGGTAAACCCTGGAACTTCTTCTTTTCAAACTATACAAATTGATGATGCTCCTGCTTATGGAATCACTCGTGGAGTTAAAGTAACTGGTACTAATGGAGGAATTTATCAACACAATATTAGTATTGAACCATCTCAGAGATATACTCTTAGTTGTTTTGTAAAAGGATCCGGTACATTTTATCTTGGTTATAATAACACCGGAGAGGACAGAAAGAATATTTCTTATAACATCACATCTTCTTGGACCAGAGTTTATACTTCTTTCAATCTTTCTTCTCGTTTAATTGATGTAGCATTCACTGGAACTAATGATTTCACTATATGCGGTATGCAATTAGAGATGGGCGATTCACCTAGCCAGTTTGGGTATTTCACGCAATCTGAAAATATTATAAAAGCTTATGAGACTGATTGGAAGTTATACGGAATCTCAGAATTAAAAGTAAAGATTTCAACTTACGATAGCTGTATTAAAGAATTAAAAAAGAGTGGTTATGCAGATGGGTATAATCCTTTATCTGGATATGAAGAAGCATATTTTACTCAGATGCATCAAAAATATCTGGATTATCTGAATTTAAAAGATCAGGCTGAGGCTGCTTTAAAAGAACGCCAGGCTGAATATGATAAGGCTAAGAAACCTGAAATTCAAGAGAAACGAAATCAGATTGCAAAAGATGTATTACTTGAAAATTTTGGTAAAATACAGAACAAATATTCAGCATTTACTGATAAAGAAACATATATTATTAAGAGTTTATATAGCCAATCCACTTATACAAATGAAAATATTATTGTTACTACTCTTGACAGTACTGCTGATGCCGTAGATAAGTCTAAAGTTCTTTATGATGATGCATTGGAAGAATTGTATGTGGAATCACATCCACAATATACATATACTGATGATGTAGAGAATGTATACGCTCTTCCAGAGTTTAAGGAGTACCATGAACAGCTTGCGGTAAATGATTTTGTACGTGTAGGAATCACTGATACTAATTATATTAAACTAAGAGTAATTGAGATCACATATAATCCTTGTGATTTAGATGAATCTATGGAAATTACTTTTAGCAATATGATTCAGTACAAAGCTAAAAGGAATGATTATAATACTCTTTTAAACGATGCTCTTAATACTTCCAACCGTAATGGTGGTCGTGTTAACTCAGTCAACAAATCTTCTACTTCTGACTATGTAATCACTTCTGATGCTATCAAGCAGATTTTCTCAAATCCTCTTTTCAATTCAATGTTAGGTGGAGCTACTACCGGAGGAACTGGATCAGGTGGCACTATTACTGCTGATATGATCGTTGCAGAACTCGTGAAAGCAAAAGAAGGTGTATTTGATAAGCTTACTGTTGACACTGCTTTCATGAAATATCTCGATGTAAAACTTATTTCCGCAGATAAGATCACAACTCGTATTCTCGAAGCGGAACAGGCAAATATTGAAAAGCTGTCAGCTAAGATTATAGAATCTAACCAGATTAATGCTGATATGATCAATGTGAAAAATCTCCTGGCAGGAAATGCTGGTGTAGGTAATCTCCAGGCAGTACATCTTACTGCTCAGAATGTAACTATTGACCAAGCAGTAATCACGGATCTTATTGCTAAGAAGATGACTGTAGCTGACTTAAATACTCATACTGCTACTGCTGATGAGTTTATGATCATCGCTAGTGGAAAAGCTGGTATTGCCTTTAAGAATAGCACTCAGCAGTTCTATGATTCAACAGGAGCTGTTAGGGTACAGATTGGTCAGGATGGTACCGGAAAGTTTAATTTTGTTATCAAGAACGGTGATAAGACAGCATTATTTGATGAAAATGGTATCACTCAAACAGGTATTCCTGATAACACTATTGTCAATAATATGATCTCTGATGGAACAATCAATAAAGAAAAACTAAGTTTTACTATGGTAGAACCGAATGAACAAGGTGGAATTGATATCAGTCAGGTATACCTTGATGGTAAAAAGTTCGGTCAGCAATATACTTCATTTAAAGACCAGACAACTGAGCAGATTACTAACATTACTGATCCTCAAAAGGGTCAAATCGTACAGAGTATACAAAACAGTTTGTTTAATGAGGACGGATCATCTATCTATACAAAATATACAGAGTATAAACAAACTGTTGATGGAATTATTCAGACGGTTTCAAATAATAAGCTTGATACGGACAAAAAGCTTGATGCAGCTTCTACTTCTATAACACAGACTGCTGATAAGTTGAATCTTATTGCTACTGGTGGGACTGGAGAATCTAAATTAGAGCTGACCCCAGATTTTATAAATCTTGTTTCATCTAAAGTTGTAGGTATTAAAGCAGATCAGATCAATATTGATGGTGTGATTACAGCAATCAATACCAATGGCACAACTGCAGGTAAGACTCAGATTGATGCTGGAGCTATCAGTACAGAGAATGTTAATGCTCTCTTGATCAAAACAGGAAAACTGAAATCTAATAATTATAAAGATCCTTCAAACACTTCTCCTCTTTATTCCCAGGCAGGAACATTGATTGACATGGAGAACGGCGCTATTACTTCGAAGAACTTTAGTATAGATACTTCAGGGGAAGCTCATTTCAAAGGTAACGGAGAGTTTGGTGGAAAGATTTCTGCTAATTCCGGTTATATTGGTGGCGAAAAAGGTTTCGTTATTGAAGCTGGAAAATTGTATTCTGGATTAAAAGATTTTCCTACTCAATACCCATCTTCTATTTCAACGAATAAAAATGTATATGTAGGAATCAATGGCATTGCTCTTGGTGACGGTAATTTTATGGTTGATTCTAACGGTAAGATGTATGCTAATCAAGGTGAGTTTACAGGTAAGATTGCAGCTAATGATGGATTTATTGGTGGATGGATTATTTCAAGTAATTCTTTAACTGCTAATAATGGAAGCATAAGTATAAGTCCAGATGGTATTCATTGGGGTGATTACCTAAACATTAATAGTCAAGGCGCTACATTTAAAGGTCATATTACAGCCACTTCAGGGAGCTTTACGGGAGATGTAATTGCTAATTCACTGACACTTGGACCAGGTTCAACTGTTAACGGACTAAGTTATAATGATCTTAACGATAGACCTAATATTCCATCTGATCTTAGTGGGTATATTACTGTTGATGGAAAAATTGGTATTATTCAAAATGAAGATCAAGAAATACCCTCTGGGGCAACTGGATTTAAAGTGTCAAAAAATGGTTTGTTACAAGCAAGTAATGCTATTATTTCTGGAACTATTTATGCTTCTTCTGGTACTTTCGCCGGAAATGTAACCGCAAGAACAATGACTGCAAAAAGAAGTTATAGCATTTATTATAATGATGTAAACGGTAACCCTACTGATTCAAGAGAAATCATCTCTGCTACTAATTGGGGACTTACAAGCGGTGATTTAAGATTCGGGCTAAATGATGATTGCGGATATATGATATCTACAGATGTTGGTGGCAAGAACACCTTGCGAATAATGGGAGATACTCTCCTTGTTACCGCGCCTATGCAAATACAAAGCAATTGTTTAGTACAAAGTCAATTTGTTATAGATACTAAAACAGGATCTATCCCTTATCAGAATATGAAATGGACACCATATGAAGTTAATAGTTCTGGAAATCCAATCTATCTTGATTATGATAATCGAAAATATTTTTCATATAATGGATATGGACATAATCATACGTTGCTTCCAAATACAGAAGGTGGTTGTGCAATTGGTATTGGTAATATAGACAAGCAAGATGATGATGTCACCGCTACATGGTGTATTATGCCTTATAATATTTATACTGAAAAGATTACCGATGAGAATACAAACGGAATCCCAGTTATAACAAGTATCAAAAGAGATGCAAGTGCAACTATGAATATTGGCTCTAAAAATAATAAATTTAATTGTTTATATGTAAACGCAATTCATATGGGTGGACACACATACACATCTTTAAATTCTGGTGGCGGAAAGATTGCTTCTTACAAAGCAACTGCCAGTCAAGTTAATTATAACGATGATCCTAAAGTAGAGACTTCTGTAAACACTGCCGGAGATACTTTGACATTTAAATTTAGTATCCCTAAGGGAAAAGACGGAACCAATGGTATAGATGGTGCTCGTGGTCCGAGAGGATATCAAGGAGATCCTGGACCAGCTGGACCACGGGGAGAAAAAGGTGAACCTGGTTCAAGCGGGATTTTTGATAACTCTCAAGGTGGAATTGGAGCAAGTTATAGTGGAACTCATAAAATTTTACCAAAATTAAATGGTTCGTGGACTAAAAATGTAATTAATTTAGGATCATCTAATTATCCATTTGCATCTGTTTGGGTTAATGGAGGTACTTGCAGTGGCTCTGATAGAAATATTAAAGAAGAAATTAATCTATATCATGAAAATATAGAAAAAGCATATATGGAATTTCAACCTGTATCATACAAATTTAAAAATTTCGTTAGTACAGATAGCCATGATAGAATCCATTATGGATTGATTGCACAAGATGTAGAAGATACTTTGCACAAATATAATATCACGAATGAAGAGGCTGGTTTTTTATTAATTGATTATCTTGATAAGCCAAACGAGGCAGGGAAATTAGTAAATTATGGACTTAGATATGGCGAATTTATTCCACTTAATATGCATATGACACAGAAAGCTCATCGCAGAATAGACTCTCTTGAAGAACAAAACACATCTCTCAAATCTGAGAATCAATCCCTTAGAAACGAAATTCTTATGCTCCAGGGACAACTATCTCTTATAAATCAACGATTACAAAAATTGGAGGAAAAGGCATGTTAAAAATTAGTGAAACAAGAAATGTATCCGGTCAGGTTATGATCGGTTCTGACGAAAATGCAAAACAGGTTGCTTATCTTAATGCTTCTGTTAGCAAGGATGGCAATGTAAATATCAATAAATCTATTCAAGATAGCGAAACATTTAAAACAAATAAAGAAGCTGTGCTGAAAGATTTTACAGAGTTTGAAACATACGTATATGGAATTATTCCTGAATAAATAAGAGGCCTGAGCAATCAGGTCTTTTATTATACAAAGAAGGTGAAATATTTGACCAGTCGAGAATATGAACTTGAATTAAAGAAAATCAAAGCAAAAAATCGACAGATTGAAATGAAACGAAATCTGAAGGCGGCAAAAGTTAAAAGATTCAATATTCCAAGAGTCTCTACAAGTAAATTAATACTTGTCGCTGTACTTTTACTTAATCTACAGATTATTCATTTTGTAGAAAAAGCAATCATGACCTATGGAGATTTATCTGCTCTCTACGCTCTCATTGCTATTCCAGCAACACTCGTCCCTACAGTTTGGGCTTATTATGCAAAGGCTCGTGCAGAAAACTGCACAGGAGGCATTACTTATGATTCTGCAATGGAACAACTTAGACAGCAGGACTCTTCAGATGATGAAGCAGTCGGTTAGGAGGAAAAATTATGGATATTAAACAGGGTATTCAGGACGTATTATATCTGATCATTACTGGTATTCTCCCACTTCTTATTACATATGGAGTCCTTTTTCTTAAAGTAAAGATCAAGGAACAGGAGAAAAAGCTTGAGAATGATCAACTCGTAAAATATATTGATGCTGCTACTGATGCTATCAGTAAAGCTGTACTTACAGTAAATCAGACGTATGTAGATTCATTAAAGAAACAAGGTAAGTTTGATGAAGCGGCGGCTAAAACAGCAAAACAGATGGCGATTGATAAAGCTAAGGCTCTTATTACGGAGAATTCAAAAAAAGCCATCGAAACATTGTATTCTGACTTTGAAGCATATCTCAATGATGCTATAGAAGAACTTGTCAGAGAAAATAAATTTACAGTTTAAATAAAAAGGAGAACAAGGATTATGAAGAAAACTATCGTAAATGCAGACGTTGTGGCTATGTATAAAACATTAAATACTATGAAAAGTCGTTCAGATATTGTGCCAGGAGATGTTGACGTATTCTGGGCTAATACAATGAATCTGAAAACATTAAAAGCGCAGGCAGATAAGATTGCTGAGTTCGAACAGGAGCTTATTAACTCCTTTTTCACAGAAGAAAACTCTCATGTTGTTACAGATGAAAGTGGTAATGAAACTGGACGTGCTCTTAACGATGATATAAAAGACACTGTTGTCCCTGAGATTCAGGAAGGTCTGCAGAAAATTTATGATAAGACTTGCGAGCTTGATATCGAGATGATTCCTAAAGAGTCTCTTAAGAAGATGCTCAAAGCAAATGAAGATAAACTGTCAATGCTCGACATGACAGTAATGTACAATTTTGTAGAAGGTGAATAATAATGGCAACATACGTTCAGGGAATCCAAACCTCTGTTGGTGTTGTTAAGTATGATTATAATTATTTGGCGAATCTCCCTGAATCAGATGCAACATTATCTAAACAGGGAGAATTTGCTGATGCTCTTATTGTAGGAAGAAAATTTGTTCAGCTAGGTGCTGATGTTGATAAATTGAAAGACTCTATGACTAATGCACAGAAAGCAATATCAGATCTTCAGACTGCAGATGGTTCTACCAATACAGCTATAGAACAAATCAATACATCATTACTTAACATTACTAACAGTATTGAAACTATTCAGAGCAATATCACATCTCTGCAGAGCAGTGTTAATACACTAAACAAAAATGCTACAGAGATTAAAAATACTGCGAATACTGCTAACACTGCAGTTATCGCTTTACAGAAAACTGTCTCTTCTCTTCAGACAAGAATTGAGACATTAGAAAAAGCCCAGACTAAATAAGAAAGGAGGACGTTATGTATACACTAAAAATTTCAGATGATAATACCGTTACTACTACGGTAAAAGAAACTCTTATTGAAAGAAGCAATTATGTAGATAGAATTCAGATCGTGACAAATAAATTATACAGAGAACAGATCGATATGTCTGATACTACTGTTTATATGAAATATAAGCTTCCGGTATCAAATAAGATCAAAATGACACAGCTCACTGTAAATGATCTTGAATATGAAACAAACTACATACAGTATCTGATTCCTGTTGATGCAGGATTAACAGCCGAAGCTGGAGATATTGAAGTATCATTCACATTTCTGAAACTTGTTGCTAATGACGACGGAACTTACACTTCTTATATTCGAAAGACCACATCTGGTGTTATTCATATTACTCCACTTACACAATTTGATAAATATGAACCTTCTGAGATGTTCACTGAAATTGATCAGAGACTGCTTGCAATAGAAGGATACATAAAAGATCTGGATGCTCTTAACAAGGCGACATATGAAAATGCAGTAAAAGATATTCGTCTTGATACAGAAAAAAGAAAAGTAACTTTAACAAATAATGATGGTGAGGATACCGGTAAAGGTATTGCTATGACAGATCTTTCTAAGATGGTCAGTGAAGACCTCACAGGAAAAGATCCTGATGGAGTTCAGGATGGTGTCGTACATCTCGATCAGGTTATTGACCTGGATAAATTACTAATGTAAAGGAGTCATGTATTATGTCGTTTAAAGATGCTAAGAAACTTGCTGCAGCTAACTCAGCAAACACGACTTTGATGACCGCTGAGTTGGCCGCAGTCACCATTGATGATGATTATACGTTATGTACTGATGGACGCTATGAAGTATATAACAAATATAGCGATGATAATTTTTCATCAGTGGACAATTTAAAAAATATAACCGTTGACTCTTCACAGATCAATATCATGCAGGAAGAAAACAGTCAGTATATGCCATTCAGAATTCCAAGATACTGGGATGGAATGGATCTTATGGATATGTTGATTCAGGTAAGATATCAGTCTGTGGCTCAGAGCAAAGGTCAGATTGCAAATGTGATCAATGTTGCATCAAGTTCTACTCATATTACTTTTGGATGGCTAATTGATGCAAATGTTACTGCTTCTGCAGGTGATATTATATTTGAAATCACAGCAACTGGCTTAAATGAAAAAGGAAAAAACTATATTTGGAGAACCAGACCAAATGGTAAGTTTACTGTTCTGGAAGGTCTGAATTATGATGGCATCATTGAACCATCTGATGATTGGTATACAAGCTTTGTCAATATGGTCTTAGGACATGTAGCCGAAGCAAAACAGTATGCAGATGAAGCCAAAGCTTCTGCCGCTTCTATTAATGTAGATGATATTAAGACAGATGTAACTTCTTCTGTTACAAAAAATCTAAATCAGACCGTAGCTGAGTCTCTGAAAGATTATTATACAAAAACAGAAATTGATCAGACTGTAAATGAATTAAATACTGCTATCTCCAGTATTGACAGTCTGAAAAACTTAAAAGTTGAATATGATAATACAACTGGACATCTCGTATTTAAAGATAAAGAAGAACAAATTGGCGAAATTACAATCAACAGTCTTTCCAATCTTGTCGTTGAATATTCTGTAGTCAATGGCAAAGGTTCACTCGTGTTTAAGAATGGAGAAACTGTTATCCAAACTGTAGAACTTAGTTCTATTGAACCGTCTGCCGCATGGACTTCTGCTCTTAAAGAGGACATTTCTAAGAGTACAGATGAAAAGCTCTCTCCTGTTGTAGATCGTGTGTCTGCTCTTGAGACTGCAAAAGATGACCTGGCAGGCAAAGTTGAAACAAATACAACTGATATTTTAGGTCTGAAAACAGATGTAGCTGGATTAAAAGAATCTAACGAAACAATTTCTGCTACTACTACAGAAACCAAAAATACGGTAGATATTCTGAAGCAGAATGTTTCTGGTTATGATTCTCAGTTTGAATCCATCAATAGTGACATTACTGCGATCAATGAATCTATTAAGGATTTAGGTAAAAATACAGGTCATGAGTATGACGTTTCTTATGAAGAAAATGTTTTTACTCTGTATGAAGATGATGTAATTAAGAAACAGTTTACAATCACTGGTGGCTCTGGACCATCTGACACTACTACGGTCACAATCGAGAGAATTACAAGTTCTGATGCGATCTTCTTAGCAGGAAACTCTGCAGTGATCGAGTATAACTTTACCTCTGTAGATAATACAGGAGATACAACCGGTAATGGTACTGCTACATGGCGTGTCGGAAGTACAACAGTTGCTACTACTGTAGCTGCTCAGGGTAAGAATAGTTTTGATATTACACAATATCTGAAAAATGGTGCAAACTCTATTAGACTTTCTATCACTGATAGTTTTGGTACAATCGCTACTAAGACTTGGACTATTACAATTGTTGACTTTAAAATTGAGAGTATTTTTGATGATACACTCTTCTATTCAGACGAGGTAACATTTAGATATACTCCATATGGTGATATTAATAAGACTGTACATTTTGTTCTTGATGGAAAAGAAATTGCAGGAGTTGAAACAACTGCTTCTGGTAGACAGATGACTTATACTCTGGCAAAACAGAGTCATGGTGCTCACCTTCTGAAAGTGTATATGACTGCAAGTATCAATAATCAGGACGTAACTTCTGAGTCAGTATATAAAGATATTATCTGGGTTGAACAAGGAAATACTACTCCTATTATTGGATGTTCTATGGTTGAATTTACTGCAAAACAGTACAATACAACAAGCATCAAATATGTTGTATATGATCCAGAACATAATCCTGCTACTGTAAAACTCTCTGTTGATGGCAAAGTTGCTTCTACTCTTACTGTTGGAAGAACTGCTCAGATCTGGAGCTACAAGTCTACCGCAATAGGCAAACAGTCTCTTACTATCAGTTGTCGTAGAATCACAAAGATTCTTACTGCTACTATTGAGAAACTGGATATCAATGTATCTCCGGTAACTACAAACCTTGCATTTGACTTTAATCCATCTGGTAAAAACAATGGTGAAGCTGACTGGCTGAAGATCAATGATAATCTTACAATTGAAGTGTCAGATAACTTTGATACAACAAATGGTGGTTATCAGGTCGATGAAGATGGAGATACTTATTTCTGCGTAAAAGCAGGAACTGCTGCTACTATCCCATATCAGTTATTTGCTGATGATGCAAAGAAAACTGGCAAGAACTTTAAATTCATTTATAAATGTACAAATGTAAAGAACTATGAAGCTCAAGTACTCTCCTGTTTTGCAGATAATCTTGGTTATACTGTAAAAGCTCAGGAAGCAACACTGAAATCTGAACAGAACGAAATCTCTGTCCCATATTGTGAAGATTACTATATGGAGCTGGAATTTAATATTCTGCCGGACAGTGAATATACAGAAATGGTTATGTGGGTTGATGGCATTCCTACAAGAGTAAAACTGTATGCCACTTCTGATAGTTTCACGCAGACAAATCCTGTAGGTATTACAATCGGTTCTGATGACTGCGACGTTATTGTATACAGAATAAAAGCTTATACAATGAATCTCACTGATGATGAGATTCTGGATAACTTCATTGCTGATGCAAAAAATGCAAATGAAATTATCAACCGATACAACCGCAATGATATTCTTGATTCTTCTGGTGGACTTGATCCTGATGTACTGGCCGAAAAATGTCCAGACTTGAGAATCATTAAACTGGAAGTACCAGTATTTACAACTGGTAAGAAAAATAAAGTACCATTTACATCTGTACAGCAGATCTATAAGAATGGTCGTCCTGTTGATAACTGGATCTCTCGTGATGGTATTCATAATGGACAGGGAACCTCTTCTGAATATTATGGTGATTCTGGTCGAAATCTGGAACTTAACTGTAAGAATGGATTTACATTCGCAAATGATACAACTGCCGATGTTTATTCTATGGATGAAAATGCTATTGGAATCAACTATTTCAATGTCAAAGTAAATATTGCTTCTTCTGAGAATATCAATAATGCAGGTCTTCAAGGAGAATATCAGGAATTCAACCCATATATCCGTCCTGCTAGAAAGAAAGATCCTCGTGTACGTGATACTATGCAGTTCTATCCTTGTGTTGTATTCTTAAAAGAAACAGATGTAGATAATGCTGTAGAGTTCAAAGACGGTCAGTGGCACTTCTATGCTGCAGGTGATATTGGTAACAGTAAGAAGAATACAGTTGCACAGGGAATGGATCCAGAGAATCACAAAGAATTCATTGTTGAAGTGTCAAATAATACTGATCCTCAGTGCCGTTTCTTATCTGATGACTTATCAAATGAAGAATGGGGTGGAGATACTTCATTCGAAATGAGATATCAGAATCCAAATTGTACAAAAGAAGAAATTCAGGCTGGCAGACAGGCTTGGAACGATCTTTTGACTTGGGTTGTAAATGCTGATTCTGAAACATTTGTAAAAGAGTTTGAACAGCACTTTATTAAAGACTCATTACTCTTCTATTACTTATTTACCGAAAGACATACTATGGTAGATAACAGAGCAAAAAATACTTTCTGGCATACAGAAGATTTGGTTCACTGGGATTTATGTATGGATTATGATAACGATACTGCAATGGGTAATGATAATGAAGGTGGATTAACTCTTACTTACGGATATGAAGATACTGATACTATTGGAACAAAATCAGTCTTTAATGCATCTGATAGTAAAGTGTTCTGTTATATCAGAGATTACATGTTTGATGATCTGCAGAGTATGTTCCTTCAGATGGAGGCCAAACTTACATGGTCTGCAAACCGTATCTTAAATAAATTCGAAACTCTTCAGAATTATAAACCGGAACGTCTCTGGATCGCTGATATGAGAAGAAAGTATTTCAGACCTTACGAGGATAAAGGTACGACTTCTTATCTGGAAATGATGAACGGAAGCAAGAAACAGCAGAGACGACAGTTCCAGAAATATCAAGAGAAATATATTGCATCTAAATATGTAGGTTCTACTACTACCTCAGATGTAATCACAATCCGTGGTTACACTCCAACAAACTGGACTGGTGTAAAACCGGATGGTACATTCCATATTGTTCCTTATGCTGATTCTTATGTTGATGTAAGATTTGGTTCTAACCTTGTTCGTCAAAGAGCTAAGAGAGGTCAGACTTATACAGTCAAATCTCCTATTGCTGCTATGAACGATACAGAGGTCTATGTATATAATGCATCTTTGATGCAATCCATTGGTGATATTGCGCCATTCTATCCGGGATATACAAATTTCAATCAGGGTGTAAAAATGACAGACATTCTTATTGGTTCTGATGTTGAAGGATATCAGAATACAAATATGAATGATTTCTCAATCGGACAGAATGTTCTTCTGGAACGACTGAATCTTGAGAATCTGCCAAACCTGAAAAAGACAATCGACCTTTCTAACTGTAAAAATCTCGAAGAGTTTCTGGCAGAAGGATCTGGTATTACAGGTGTTATCTTTGCTCCTGGCGGAAAGATTGAAACTGCTCATCTTCCTGCCATCGCATCTCTTACCGGAAAGAACCTGTATAGATTGACCGATCTTACTATAGCAAGTTATGCAAATCTTACTACTCTGTCTCTTGATAACTGCAATACTTTGGATGCAAAAGACATTATCAATAAAGCTACTGGATTAACCAGAGTTCGTGTAACTGGCATCAATTGGGAACTGGACGATACTACTCTGCTTGACAGATTAGCAAAAATGACTGGTATTGATGATAACGGATATAACTCTGTACATTCTGTTCTTATAGGAACTGTACACATTCCTGTTATGAGACAGCAAAGGCTAGATGAATTCGCTGAATTATGGCCAGATTTAGAGATTACCTACGATTCAATTATCACTCAGTTCAAAGTAACATTTGTCAACGACGATGAAGAAAATACAGTTCTTGATATCCAGTACGTTGATAAAGGTGCAAATGCAGTTGATCCTATTACAAGAGAAATTGATCCGATTCCTACTCCTACCAAAGAAAGCACAATCAAACTTGATTATACATTCAAAGGCTGGGATGGATCTCTAACTGGAATCTTCGCTGACAGAACTATCAAAGCTGTATACAATAGCAAAGTGCGTGAATATACAGTAAAATATGTTTCTAAAGGATTAACTCTGCAGGAGTCTACTGCTCCATATGGTTCCTATGTAAAATATACAGGTGATACTCCTACTTATACTGCTGAGGAATCAGCTTATAAGTACAACTTATTCAAAGGTTGGGATAAATCCGGATTTGTCGATGGAGATAAGACAATCAATGCTGTTTATGAAACCTGCGAATACGTAGATGGATACTTTGATGGTAAGGATCTGTCCAATATGACACAGGTTGAGCTTTATACTCTTATGAAAATGGGACTTGAAACAAAATCATTATCATTAAAAGATACATTAGATTTCAAACTTGGTGTTGATTATTCCTATGGAGATATTGAAGAACATGAAGTCATCTCTGCTTCTACTAAGTTTGATGGAACAAATTATATTGACACTGGACTAAAAATCATGGAGAAAGATAGAGACTTTACTGTTGCTATCGACTTTGAATTTGATGCAGGAAATAATGTCAATGCTACTCTTGCTCAGTGCTTCCAAAGCGATGGTTCTAATGGTTTCAGATTGTGGTATTCTCAGGAACCTAGATTTTCATGGAATACTGATAGTGTATCCCCTTCCGCTGGTGCAAACAGAGAAATCGTAGTATTCCGTCATGAAGCAGGAAGCCAGAAACTGTACATATACAATTCAAACATGACCGGAAAAGAAGTATCTACTACTACTCTCAACGCAATCAGAATTCCTGAGCATGATTCTACTCTCGTCTTCGGATGTTCTAAGGCTGACGATGGTGTTTATGAAAACTATGCAAAAGGTACTGTTCACTGGGCTAAGGTTTGGTATGCAGATCTTGGTGAAGAACAGTGTATGGATATTGCTGCATGGATTCATGAAGTGATTCCTATGGAAGTAGCTAAGTTTAAAGGATATTATTTATCTGATGTTGCTTCTAAGAGAGCAAATATCACATTTGTTGCTTCTAATCTGTTAGGGACTGAGAAACCTTACAGTAATAAGAGTACAAATACTGGTGGATGGGCTGATTCTACATTGAATACTTGGCTGAATACCAGACTGCTTAAAGCGATCTCTCCTTTATGGAAAGCATTGATTAAACCAGTCAAAGTATACTCTTCTATCGGTAATAAATCCAATGACACATCTGTATCTAACTGTAGATTCTATATTCCGTCTTTATATGAAGTTGATCCTACATCTGCTTCTGAACCATACATCTCTGAAACAAATGCACCGATTGCATATTTCACAGATGATAATACGAGACAGAAAGCCAAAGTTTCCACTCCTGCAGAATATGAATCTTATTGGACAAGATCTCCAAATGCTACAGTTACTAACTGGCTGTATACAGTTAATGAAACTGGTGGAACATATGGATTCAGCTATCCAGGTCAATCTGCCGGTATCTTACTTATGTTCTCAATTTCAAGTGAGGGGTAACCATTCCCCTCTTAAAAGGAGGATATCATGTACTATAAAGTAATCAAAGATAGTGAAATCGTAGATGTCCTTGATCATATCTTATACGTGAAATATCAAGAAAAACATGGACTGTTGCTTTTATGTGACATTACAGAAGCACAGGCCATTTTAAGTTCTAATGGAAAATATGGATGGCACATTGAAGGCCTGTATAATTTTTCACCGGATAATACAGTCTACGAAATCAAAGAAATTACAAAATATGAATACGACAAATTGAAGAGGTGATCACATGGCTTATATACCAACATGGTTTAGTGCCTCTACTAAGGAAATCGCAGAAAAAGCTTTGTCACGAGGAGTTTTAAAATATCCAGGGCTTTGTTATATTCAGGACACAAAAAGTATTGCCTGGGTAACAATAGAAAATAAGCTTCAATATGTAAAGGGTGATAAACAGATCACTGATGTAAAATGTATTGATTCTAATCTTTTGTTTTATTCCAACAACGATCTGCTCTTTGCATATGACATTTCTATGACGGATGAAGATGCAGATCATATTGTTGAAGAGGTAAAGAAGACTATCGGTCTTGATAATTATGTAAAGTCTTCAGACCTCTCAAAACTCCTTGATGATATTATTGGTAATCTTGAAGATAAATCTACAGTTGTAGACTATATCAACAGTTTATCTTATAACAAATTATCTGATGTTCCTATTGCAAATCTAACAGGAACTCTTACAGTACCGATCACTATTGTAGATCTTCCTGATGGGATCTATAAAATACACGGACAAATGATTATCGGAGGGAAAAATACTACCGTTCAATCTTCAGCAGACGAAATTCTGTATCTGGTGTCTCATGATACTAACACTTCTAGTACCACTATCACTAAAATCCAAGGTAAAACTATAACATTATATTTTATTCAGCAAGATGGTGAGTATGCAACAGATCGTTATGTTACAGAAAGCTGGATCGATAATAAGGATTTTATGTCTTCTGCTGATGTAAAAGAATATGTTAACGACATAATTAAAACTACTGTTTTAGAAGTGCTTGATGAACATCTCGACACTGTTTTAGACAGTAAATTTAGCGGTCTTGATCCCAATGATATAAATAACATATTTTCTTAAAGGAGGAATTAATTTATGGCAAAATTTCAGTTCGCTACTCTGAGCAATCTTGAAGAATTTTTAAATCTTCATAATGTCCAGATTGATACAAAAATCAGTGAGGCTGTTAAAAATTCAATCAAAACTGTATCTCAGTCTGATGACGGATACACACTTTATTTCTACACAAAAACTGCTCCGGTAACAATTGAGGATGCAGTATTTACTATTACTCTTCCAGCCCCAACAGGGAAAGCTGACAAAGTAAAAGGCGCTGTTGCAGGTCATATTGCAGGTCTTGATGCAAACGGCAACCTTACTGATTCTGGTAAGTCAGTTGCTGATTTTGAAGTAGCTGGCGCTGCTGAAAAAGCAAAAACAGAAGTGATGGGATATGTTGGTACTATTCCTGCTGATGCTAAAGCTAAAAATGTAGTTGCTTATATCAAAGAAGCTGTTACAGATGGTCAGTATGATGATTCTGAATTAAAAGCAAACGTTGCAGCTAATACAGAAGCTATCAGCACTCTGAATGGTACAGGCGATGGCTCTGTAAAGAAAGCTGTTTCTGATGCAGTCGCAAAGATTGTTGCTGATGCTCCAGAAGCATATGATACGCTGAAGGAAATTTCTGATTGGATTTCTACACATGCATCTGATGCTGCTACAATGAATTCTCAGATCAAAACAAATAAAGAGGATATCACAAAGCTGAAAACTCTTATCGGTACTCTTCCAGAATCTGCTACATCTAAAGATATCGTAGGTTATATTGCAGAATACGTATCTAAAGCTCTTGCTGATTCTGATCTTTCTCAGTATGCAAAAGCTGCTGATCTTAAAGCTGCTGTAGGAAGAATTGATGTTCTTGAGAAAAAGATTCCTACATTAGAAGCTGCTGATAAAACAAACGCCGATAATATCGCAGCTATAACAACAAGAGTAACTACTGCCGAAGGTAAGATTACTGCTCTTGAAAAAGACCTTGCTGCTGAAAAACCGAAGATTGCTAAGAACACATCTGACATCACTGCTCTTAAGGGGCTTGTTGGAGATGGATATGAAGCAATTCCAAGTGCGTCTATCAAAGGTTTATTTACTGCGTAAAAGAAAAAGAGGGCATTTCTGCCCTCTAAAATATTACTTTATTTTGCTTCTAACATATATTTAATAAATGAACCTATAGAAGCATTCTTCATATCTTCAACGGATAATAACTTATGTCCATCTGATATGAGTTGTCTCATGTAATCAAATACATGAGCATTATGTATAATATTCTGGATTTCATCAAAAGTTATCATATCCATTGTGTTCATTTCGAAAAGCAATATTTTTGTTCCTTTTCTATTTTTATGTGTATCAATGAATTTTTTAATCGTTTCTTCGTCTGTAGTATTAACTTCATCTACTACATAACTTTCAAAGTGATCCAGACGAATACATAATAATTTAATATAGCTTTTTATTTCAAAGTTAGCCATAATTCACCTCCTTTCCAATAACATTATATATTAATATTATCGAAATTTCTGCAGGTAAATTATGGAAATAGGAAGGATGTGAATAAAAAATGAAGCAACAATTTCTTGATCTTAATGGATTAACAGAATTAGTTACATATTTAAAAAAGAGTATAACAGAACAAAAAGAAATACTTCCATATGCTTCCAATAAGCTGTTTCCTTCTACAGGTAATGTAAATACAATTTACATAGATACAGCAACAAATAGCATTTATCGTTGGGACTCATCGAACAAGAAATATGAAATATTGGCTAAAGCAGTGAAATCAGTATCTATTTCAGAAAGTACTGAAAACGGAAAAATCACACTCACTGTAGATGGTAATAAAACTACTGTTCCTATTCATGGATTGGGATCTGCTGCATATACAAATTCAAGTGCTTACTCTCCTGCCGGGCATACTCATACAAAAGCTCAGGTGGGGCTTGGTAATGTTGATAATACTGCTGATGCTAATAAAAGTGTAAAACATGCAATTACTGCTGATAGTGCAACTACTGCAGGAACAGCTACAAATGTATTCGCTGGAGAAGGTACTGCTGATGCAGCTAGACATGTTTGGTTTTCTGACTCTGCTACAGAGACAAAGCGAGCATACAGCGATAAGTTTAAATATAATCCTGTCACTAATAATCTGACTGTAAATGTTACAGGAAATGCTGCAACTGCAAGTAGTGTCGCATGGGGGAATGTTACAGGGAAACCTTCTACTTATGCTCCTTCTGCGCATAATCATGATGATTCAACTATTACTTCTCTTAATGCAAGTAAGCTCTTTGGAACGATTGACATAGCAAGACTTCCACATGGAGCATTAGAAAGATGTGTAATTGTTGCAGATGATACTGCGAGATTTGCTCTTACTACTGCTAAAATTCAACTTGGTGATACAGTCAAAGTAAATAAGACTCAGAAAATGTATTTTGTTATTGATGATAGTAAATTGAATTCTGAGGCTGGTTATACAGTTTATACTGCAGGATCTGCTACTTCTGTACCTTGGTCAGGTGTAACAGGAAAACCTACAACATTCACACCAAGTTCTCATACTCATCCATATCTTAGTGCTTTGAATGTTTCTGGAAAAACTATTACTTATACAAAAGGTGATGGAACTACTGGGACTATTACTACGCAAGATACTTGGAGAGGCATTCAAAATAATTTAACAAGCACAAGTACAACTGATTCTTTGAGTGCGGCTCAGGGTAAGATTTTGAAAGGATTAGTTGATGGAAAACTGTCATTAAGTGGTGGAACTATGACTGGAAACATCTCATATAAAGGTTCTAAAGCTACTTATGAAATGATTAAATTCATAGATAATTCAAGTGATACATATGGTAATGGTATTGCTATTGGCGGCGGTGGTCTTACTATTATTGGAGGCGGAGAATCTTCTGACGTTATAAAAAGTGCTGCCAGTAGTGGCGGAGAAGAACGATTAGTTCTTGCAAATGATGGTGCAATTGAATTTTATACCAATTGTCAGGATGGTATAGATAAATCTGTACGTACAACCATTGATAATACTGGACTTTTTTCAGGTACTGCTGCCAATGCAAAAGCCGTACCTTGGAGCGGAGTTACTGGAAAACCTACAAGTTATCCGCCAAGTAGTCATACTCATGCTTATTTGCCATTGTCTGGGGGAACTATGACTGGCGCTCTTAACTTCGCAAACGGCATTTGGAATGTAGTTGGTGATGATGTTGCAATTGGTGATATGAATATTAGTGGTACATTAGGTGTTATGGGTAAGAATGGTAATACAGCTATTAAATTGGTTCAATATGGTGCGTCTACAACATCTGGATCAGCTGCTCCTGGAGTCACATGGATTTGTACAGGTGCTAATGCTTCTACTATTTCTGGAACTTTGTCTGGTACATTTTCTGGTAATTTGAGTGGTACTGCTACTTCGGCTAACGCTGCTCCGTGGTCTGGTATTACGGGGAAACCAAGTACATATCCACCATCAAGTCATACACATAATTACGCTGGCTCCTCTACAGCTGGTGGAATTGCTTATAATGCTAATGCACTATATAAAAATCCATCAACAAGACAAACTTCTGCAAATTATGATTTAACAAACGATAATATTTATGCTCATAGGGTTACTTATTCTGTTGCTTCAAGCACTATGACAACAGCAAAACCACCTACTGATGCACATATCCTTACATTTGGTTGGGACACTAATGCTGGTTACGGCGCACAGTTTGCAGTTGGTAATTCATTTTCAAACCATTTATATATTCGAGGAGCAAAATCTGAAACGAAAGATAACAAAAATGTATGTACGTGGGAATCTAGTTGGAGAACTGTTTTGGATTCTGGAAACTATACTTCATATACAGTTACAAAAACTGGTTCTGGTGCATCTGGTACATGGGGAATTAATGTCTCTGGAGGCGCTGCTTATCCTACAGGTTTTAATTCAAGGGTTACTTCGGCTACTTGGGGAAATCAAACAGGTACTTTAATCACAGACTGGCATACAAGTAATGGTGGAGATATTCAATTTCGTGATAACAGTGGCCAGTTAAATGTAATTACCGATGGATTCTTTTACCAAAACGAAGGTAGAAATTTAGTTCTTGATTCATCGAATTATAGCAACTATGCTGCAACAAAAGGACATACGCATAACTATGCAGGATCAGCGTCAGCAGGTGGAAATGCGAACGCAGCTGTAAAATTGGCTAATGCAAGAAAGATTGGTAATGCTTCATTCGATGGTACTGCTGATATTACCTTATCTCAGATGGGACTTAATGTTCCTGTTGAAATTACAAAAGCTAACTATCTTGCAAAAAAGAAAGCTGGAACTTTAAACGCAAATACCTATTACAATGTTATTGATGAATATGATTCTGCAAATGTTATTAACGACTCATCTGTAACAGCCAACAGTGCGTTTTCAAGTACTAAATCAGAAAAAACATATGCGAAGAAAAGTACACTTGTTACTACTACTCTCACAGCTAGTAAATGGACTGGTTCCTCTGCCCCGTATACATATGTATTACCTGTATCTGGTGCAACTACTTCAAATATAGTAGAAATTAATTATGCTTCTAATGCATCATCTCAAGCAATAGAGGCATATCAGAACGCTATGTTAGCAGATGGAGGACAGACTACAAATCAGATTACTATAAAAGCAACCGAGAAACCAACTGTAGATATTCCTATTACTATTGTTATAAGAAATGATTTATAAAAAGGAGGCGATAACATGGCAATTTACAAAGGTGAACAATGTCTTGCCGGAGTCGGTAAAAATGCAACTATTAAAATCGGTACTGCTAAAACAGGTGCTTCAGCTGCAGTAACCAATTCTGGTACAGATACAGATGCAATATTAAATTTTACACTGCCCAAAGGTGATCAGGGAGTTGGAATTTCAAGTGTTATCCCTCATTATCTTGCAAGTCCTAAATCGCAGGGAGTAACCAGATCAACTACTGGATGGGCGACTTCCGCTCAGGTTATGACATCTACAAACAAATATTTGTGGTGCTATCATGAATTTGTTTTATCAAATAATAATCATCTGTATACAGATGCAACCGTTATAGGTGTTTATGGAGATAAAGGTGATCCGGGTACAACTGATTACAATGGATTGAAGAATAAACCGGTCGTTAATGGAGCTGTAACTGCTTATCAGTCAGATATTATGAAATCTCAGTTGAGAAATGTGACATTCTCTACTGAAGAACCTAAGACAACTGATGGTAAACCTGGTGATATGTGGGTGGTGTATGTCGATGAGTAATATTAAAACTGGTGATATTTTAAACTTTGGTTATACTGGTGCTGTTCAGAGTGTAACATTGCCTAAAGGAACATATAAATTGGAGTGTTGGGGCGCTCAGGGTGGAAATAGCAATCAATCAAACGGAACTTATGGTAATGGTGGAAAAGGTGGATATTCTACTGGTATTTTAAATGTTTCAACTAATACCACTATATATATAACAGTAGGAGGGCAAGGTCAAAATGGTGCCCTTAATACTAGAACTGCTGGTGGTTTTAACGGTGGTGGTGATGGTTATGGTACTAACAACTTTGGCGTAGGTGGCGGAGGTGGTGGAGCTTCTGATATTTCTTTAATGCATCCTGTATTTTCACAGTCATCTTATTTTATAAATAAAATTCGAGATACAAACTCACTATTAAGTAGAATTATCGTAGCAGGTGGCGGAGGATCTGCAGGATATGATGTTAGTAATAATGCAGCTAATGGTGGTGCTGGCGGAGGTACTACAGGACAAGATGGATTATCAAACCGCGTTTATCATGGCACTGGCGGAAAACAAACTACTTTTGGTACAGGAGGATCATCAGAGGAATCTAATAGGTATTCCGTCCAAGCTAAATTCGGATGTGGAGCATCAGCCAGTAATTCTACAGATGTAGCGCCTGGTGGAGGCGGTGGCTGGTATGGAGGTGGATTACATTGTGATTCTGCTGGTGGCGGTTCTGGTTATGTCTACACCTCTTCTACAGCCTCTAATTACCCATCAGGTTGTTTATTAAACTCTTCTTATTACTTAACCGATGCCAAAACCATAGCAGGCAATAATTCTTTTGTTTCTCCCACAGGTTCATCTGAAACCGGACACTCAGGCAATGGATATTGTCGAATTACTGTTATTAAATGTAAGAGTACTGCGCTATATACCAGAATAAATAATTCAATGAAAAAGGCTATTGCTTTTTATTTTAAATTAAATAATAACAAAATGTACGGTGTTGGTTCTGCTAATTTTAATGGTACTGTTATGAATTTTGATTATACTGGTTCAGTTCAAACTGCTACATTGGCTCCTGGAACATATAAGTTAGAATGCTGGGGTGCTCAAGGCGGGAATTGCTATTGGAGTAGCGTGGAACGCCCTGGAAGTTTAGGTGGGTATAGTTCGGGCATTTTAAAAATCACTTCTAAAACAAATTTATTTTGTTACGTTGGTGGCGCCGGTGAAAGACGGACAATTGTTTCGATGGGTGGTGGTGGCTTCAATGGTGGAGGTCATGCATATAGTTATACATCTTCTAATCCGTCAGGAGCTGGTGGAGGAGGTTCAGATATAAGGATTGGAACCGATTCTCTATATTCAAGAGTTATCGTAGCAGGTGGAGGAGGCGGAGCAGGATATGATAATTCTGGAAATTATGGGTATGGTGGAGGAACAGTTGGGGGCACTCAAACTGTTAACAGTAATTCCGAACGACAGGCAAATGGTGGTTCTCAAACTAACGGTGGTATAAATAAATCTGGATATACTACTTCAGGAGCTTTTGGTGTCGGAGGAAATGGAACTCAACAATGGACTTCCGGCGGCGGTGGCGGCTGGTATGGAGGAGCTGGTTGTTACTGTGATTATGCTGGCGGAGGTTCAGGTTATGTATATACTTCATCTACAGCTAAAAACTATCCATCTGGATGTTTGTTAAACTCTTCTTACTATCTCACTAATGCTTCTACTATTGCTGGCAACAAATCATTCCCTTCTCCTACAGGTTCTACAGAAACAGGACACTCAGGTAACGGCTATGTAAGAATCACTAAATTAACAGATGTAATATATCTCACTCATGCTAATAACGACATAATGAATTTTGATTACACAGGTTCCACACAATCTAAAACTCTAAAACCAGGTACATATACAATAGAATGCTGGGGTGGCCAAGGAGGAAGTTATAGTAGTTACATAGGCGGATACGGTGGTTATTCCAAAGGCACAATTACTCTTACTAAGGTGACTACTGTTTATGTGTCTGTTGGCGGAGCTGGATCTTCCTCTTCTACTACTGCAGGATTCAATGGTGGAGGAGCTGGTATTTCTTCTGGTAGAGGTGGCGGCGGCGCCACAGATGTTCGTATAGGTCAAAATTCTCTATATTCAAGAGTTATCGTGGCTGGGGGCGGAGGAGGCGCTGGAGTTACAGGTGCTAATGTTAATCCTTGTGGTTGTGGCGGTGGAGAATATGGTGGAGATGGCTATAATAATAATACCACTGGTTCCTATACTACTGGTCAAAACAGATCTGGTGGTAGCGCTTCTCAAACTGCAGGTGGAATAACTTGGAATACAGGCGCTCAGGCTACTTTTGGTCAAGGCGGAAATGCTTCTGGCTACTCTTGTGGAGGAGGTGGTGGCGGCTGGTACGGTGGAGGCGGTGCATATGATAGTGACTCTGACTCTGATGGACGTTGGGGTGGAGGTGGATCTGGATATGTTTATACCTCTTCTACAGCTAAAAATTATCCTAACGGATGCCTACTCAATTCCACTTATTATTTAACGAATGCTCAAACAATAGCCGGAAACACTTCTTTCACTTCTCCTACAGGATCAGCAGAAACTGGACATACAGGTAACGGATTCTGCAGAATTACAAATTTGAACCCAACACAATATGGATTATACGTAAAAACTAACTCAGGTTGGAAACACATAGATTTATAAAAGGAGGGCTTAACTATGCCAATTATATTTCATGGAACAGGTAGTGGCGGCTCTGCTAAAAAACTAAAAACCGCACGAACTATTAATGGTACAAATTTTGATGGTACAACTAATATTACTACAGCTAATTGGGGAACAACAAGAACTGTTACTGTAGGAAATACAAGTAAATCTGTAAATGGTTCTGGAAATGTAAGCTGGTCGTTAGCTGAAATAGGTATTCATGTGTCTAGTACTGAACCTACTGCTTCTCAGGGAAAGAATGGTGATATTTGGATTGTTTATGATAGTTAAAAATAAATATAGAAGGGACGGTGAGAGTTATGGCTTGTAGTTCTGGATGCGGAACAAGTTGCTCTACAAATTGTTCTACTACTTCGTCTGGAAATTGCGGTGGATGTGGTACTGCGTGTTCTACAAGTTGCCAAACCACTGCTAGTGGTCAAAGTTGTAGTGGATGTGGAACATTGTGTTCAAGTAGTTGTGGTGATAGTTGTCATGGCACTTGTTCTGGTACTTGTTCAGGTACCTGTGATTCGGATTGTACTGGTAGTTGTCAAACACAATGTGCAGCAGGATGTTCTGAGAATTGTCATGGTAGTTGTGTGCAAGGATGTGCTTATGATTGTTCCAGTACTTGTTCTGGTACTTGTGACAGTACTTGTTCAGGTGACTGTCAAGGTTGTACTGCTTCATGTCAAAATGATTGTTCTGGGTGTTCTGGTTGCGGAGGATCTTGTTCATATAACTGTTCAGGCGATTGTGAAGGCGGTTGTTACGGATCATGCAATACTACTTGTACCGCTGATTGTCAAAATGACTGTAGCTCTGGATGTAATGATGGATGTAAAGATTCTTGCAAAAACACTTGTAAAGATACATGTACCGGTACATGCGTAGGCGGATGCGGTGCTTCTTGTGATAATACCTGTAACACTGGATGTGAAAACTCTTGTAGCTCTAATTGCACATCATTATGTAGCATAGCTGGTACTTATGGTGAATCAGAAACCAATATATTAAACTTTGATTATACTGGTGCTGTTCAGAGTGTAACATTGAAACCCGGGAGATATGTGCTTGAATGTTGGGGTGCTCAAGGTGGTAATGGATGTACGGGAAATTCATATAAAGGCGGTGCCGGAGGATATTCCAAAGGTACTCTCACACTAGCCAAAACAGAAACTTTATACATATATGTTGGTGGACAAGGAGTCAGCGCTGCAGCTTCTGGCAATGGAAATATTCGAGAAGGTGGATTCAATGGTGGTGGATCTGGACGTGATTGGGGTAGTACTGGTCATGGCGGTGGCGGAGGTGGAGGTGCCTCTGACATTCGAACTACGAATGATAGCTTTTATAGTCGTATTATTGTTGCTGGCGGAGGTGGAGGTGCCTCTGATAATGGCAATGGCGGCGCAGGTGGCGGTACTTCTGGAATTTCATCATCCTCTTCCGCTGGAACAGCAACTGGAGGCAGCGGTTTTGGTCAAGCGGCGGCATCAAGTTGCACTTCCTATGAATGTGGTGGCGGTGGCGGTGGCTGGTATGGAGGTTATGGCGGATCCTCAGAAAATTATTCTGGCGGTGGTGGATCAGGTTACGTATATACATCTTCTTCTGCTTCTAACTACCCTTCTGGGTGTCTCTTAAATTCTTCATATTATCTCACCGATGCTCAAACCATTGCAGGAAATCAAACTTTTAAATCGCCTACTAATACAAATGAAACAGGTCATTCTGGTAATGGCTATTGTCGAATTACATGTTATGTTCCTAAGAAAACTTACTTCTGCAAAGTGGGTAATACTATAAAACAATCTCCTGTTGTAATTACAAAAGCAAATAATAAGTTATTCGACACAGGAGCAGCAGTAATGAATCTTAACTATACAGGAACTTCTCAAAATGTAGTCCTTCCAGCAGGTACGTATAAATTTGAATGCTGGGGAGCACAGGGAGGTTATAGATCGTCTTCTACTTACGGTGGTAAAGGCGGTTACTCTGTCGGAACTATTACGCTTACACAAACAACTAATCTATTTGTATATGTTGGAGGTTCAGGTAACTCTGCTACTGCTTATACTAATAATATATATGCTGGTGGATTTAACGGCGGTGGTTATAGATATGGATATAAAGGTGGCGGTGGTGCTACTGATATTCGTATTGGTAAAGATGATCTTTATGCAAGAATAATTGTTGCAGGCGGTGGAGGTTCTGATGGTGCTAGTAATAAAACAGGTATGTATGGTGGAGGTCTTGAAGGTGGAACTACTACTGAAAGTTGTGGTTCTGGTGGATATGGAGGAACACAAACAGGAAATACGTGGCTAACTACTACTCGAACCACTTCTGCTACATCTACTTCTAACTGTTATGCTGGATTTGGATTCGGCGGAAATGGATGTTATAGTTCTTCTGGCTATGCAGGTGCTGGCGGTGGAGGCTGGTATGGAGGTTCCGGTTCATATCCAGATGGCTCTGGCGATGATGACAGAGGAGGAGGCGGCGGCTCAGGTTATGTTTACACTGCAAAAACTGCTGCAAATTATCCTTCTGGAAATTACGTCAACTCTTCTTATTATCTCACCGATGCTTCCACTGTCGCAGGAAATCAATCATTTACTGCTCCAGATGGATCAACTGAAACTGGCCATTCCGGTGATGGATTTTGTCGCATCACTAGAATTAAAAATGCGACAGTATATGTAAAACAAAATAATGTATGGATTAAGAGCTAAGGAAACTTAGCTCTTATTTAAATTAAGGAGGATTTTTCTATGAAACTTATTTTAAAAGACAATACTGAAATTACAGTAACTCGTATGAATAATACTTATGCATACGAAAATTTTGTAGATGGTATGGGTTATGACATGAATAAAAATGTTTCTGCAAGTTTTACTATTTTCGACTCCGATAAAAGCTTTGAAGAATTAAAAACTATTTTATCAGGAGAGAATAGAGAAGGATTTAGACTTGCTTATGGCGTAACAGAAAAAGATTTCCCAGGAATGAAAATCGAATCTATTTCTGAGGATATTGCCAATGATAGAAGTATTATCACAATTTCTATGAATGGAACTAAAGTAGAAGAAAAAACAGAGAACTCAGCTACAGATGCTGAAAAAGATACAAATAAAGAAGTTTAATTAGTCAACAAAGGATAGAAAGGAATAAACAGATATGAGAAGAATTATTGTAAAAATTGATCGTAACAAAGCAGTTGAACTTGAAAGAGTTAACTTTGAATTAAGTTTTACAAAGGATGTTATACAAAGACTTATTGAGTCCCATCCGAATGATACAGAGCTTATTAATGGAGAAGTATTCCAGAAATATAATCGTCAGGGCGCAGAACTTCAGGCTAAATACTCTCTCCTTGCTGCCGAAATTGAAAGAGAATATATCCCTGAGAAATTAAAAGGTCATAAGTATACATGGAATATTCCTAATGGTACAAATGACTTTATAATTGATATTCAGTGTAATTGTGAAATCGAGGGAATTGAATGAGAAAACATGAACAATATTCTGATCAGATAGCTAGGTTGTATCCGCCAGAGAAGCCTGAGACCGATGACGGACAACGAATTTTAACTCAAAGCGTCACTTTTCAAGTAACTGATGATTGCAATCTCGCATGCAAATATTGTTATCAAACCTGCAGAAATAAGCGTTCGATGTCATTTGAAACTGCAAAAAAATTTGCTGATTTAATTATTTCAGGAGATAAAGGCTTTTCTAAGTATATCAATCCAGAGAAATCTCCAGGATTAATTGTGGATTTTATTGGAGGAGAACCTTTTCTTGAAATAGAATTGATTGACCAGATTTGCACATATATCATGGATCGATTGATAGAACTTGATCATCCATGGGCCATGAAAACTAAATTTTCTATATGTTCTAATGGTACTCTTTATAGAGAACCTAAAGTGCAGGATTTCTTACGTAAATGGGCAAATAGATTATCTTTTTCAGTCACTATAGATGGCAACAAGGAATTACATGATTCTTGTAGAGTATTTCCTGATGGAAGTCCAAGTTATGATCTTGCAGTTGACGCAGCTACAGACTGGATGAAAAAAGGTTATTACATGGGAAGTAAGATTACTATAGCTCCTGGCAATATAAGTTATCTTTATGATGCAATAGTTCATATGACAGAACTTGGCTATAATGAAATTAATGCTAACTGTGTATTTGAAGAGGGATGGACTACTATGCATGCTACTGTTCTTTATGATCAAATGAAACGTATATCTGATTATTTCTTAGAAAAAGATTATGATTTTGAACATGACTTTTTCTGCTCTTTATATAATGATGATTTCTTTAAACCAAAAGATGAGGCAGAGATTCAAAATTGGTGCGGAGGGACAGGTTCCGCTATGATTTCATGTGATCCTGATGGACGTATCTTTCCTTGTATCAGATACATGGAATCTTCTCTTAATGGACAACAAGAACCTTATTCTATTGGAGATGTAGATAATGGGATAGGCTACTGTGATTGTTATAAATGTAGGCTTAATTGTCTTAATTCTATTGATCGTAGAACTCAAAGTACAGATGAATGTTTCTACTGTCCTATTGCAGAAGGCTGTTCATGGTGTTCAGCATACAACTATCAAGTATTCGGTACTCCGGATAAAAGAGCGACATTTATCTGTGTTATGCACAAAGCTCGTGCTTTAGGTAATTACTACTTCTGGAATAGATACTATAGAAAGCACAATATGGAAAAGCGTATGGAGATTTTTGTACCTGATGAGTGGGCACTTGAAATCATATCTGAATCTGAACTTAATATGTTAAAAGAACTGGCAAGAGAGGATTAATACCTCTCTTTTTTTATTGACTAAAAGGAGGCTTGATAATTATGCCAGAAATCAAAGGAATTGATGTTTCCCGTTGGAACGGAACAATCGATTGGAAAACTGTCGCTAATTATGGTATGGGCTTCGCTATCTTAAGGATTACCGAAAAAGGAAATATTATTGATAGTACATTTGAGCCTAATTATAAAGGCTGTATTGAGAATAAAATTCCTGTTGGAGTTTATAAATACAGCTATGCTACTACTATTGCTCAGATTAAAGATGAAGCAAATGTAGTTGTTAAAACAATGAATAAAAGAAAACTGGATTATCCAGTATTTCTTGATATAGAAGATAAATGTCAAGAGAATTTATCTGATGATCTGATGATGAAGATGATTGAAATATTCAGAGCAATTATTATTAAAGCCGGATATAAATTTGGTATCTACTGTGGATATTCATGGTATCAGAATCAGTTACCGGAAGACGCTAAGAAATATGACTGTTGGGTAGCACGATATCCGAATAACGATACGGGTGATTTACAGGAAAGATTAAGAGTTCCAGCTTCTACTGGTGTTATTGGCTGGCAGTATTCAAGTAAGGCTACTATTCCGGGTATACCAACAAAAGTTGACCGTAGTGTATTCTATAAAGACTATTCTAAATCTTCTACTACTTCTACAAACACATCTTCAAATTCCCAAGGAAGTGATAAAATGAATACAACAAAAGCTATTGATGCTCTTATTGCTACTGCTGAGGCAGAGGTTGGATATTTAGAGAAAAAATCTAACTCTCAGCTTGATGATAAGACTGCAAATGCGGGTTATAACAACTATACTAAGTACTGGAGAGACGTATATCCTCAGTATCAGGCACAGGCTTGGTGTGCTGCATTTGTGAGCTGGTGTATGATGAAAACATTCGGTCTTGAGACAGCTAAAAAGCTCCTTAAGCATTGGCCTTATGTATACTGTCCTACTCTCGGATCACTCTTCACTAAGTATGCAAATCCTCAGAGAGGAGACATTGTAATCTTCTATCGTAACGGTACTTTTGCTCATACAGGAATTGTTACTAAAGTTGAAGGTGATAAGTTTTATACTATTGAAGGAAATACTTCAACTGGCTCTACTGTTGTTCCAAATGGTGGTGGAGTTTTTGCTAAATCTTATTACAATTCTAATCTTCCAGGCACTAAATTCTGTCGTCCAGACTATTCTATTGTCAAATCTATCCTGACATCTAATGCCTCTTCTACACCATCTCCTGCACCCGTACAGCCATCTTATACAGCATGGGTAGGTTCTTGTACAACTGACGGAACAGACGTGTTCTCAGACGCTACAGGAGCATCTAAACTAAGTACATATCCCAAACTTAATGCAGGCAATCTTGTAGACATTATCGGTGAATCTGGCACAAGATATCAGGTTCGTATTGCTGCAAAATATGTTGGTTATGTAGAGAAATCTAACATTAAAAATCCTGCTGCAACAACTACAAAGAAATATCCATTTGTAGGAAAAGTAACGGCAAATAAATTGAATGTTCGTAAGAAAGCTGGTACTGAACATCCATTACTTCCAGAGTATCCGCAGCTAAATAAAGACAATCTTATTAATGTCCTTGGAGTTACAAAAGATACTAAAGGTGACAGATGGTATAAAGTATCAATCACAAAAAAAGAATACATCGGCTATGTGTCAGCCAAGTATATTGTTAAGGCATAAGGAGGTACGTCATGGGCATCGAACAGATACAGAAAATCCATGAATTTGGTGAGATCAATGTAATCATAGTTGTACTTCTTGTTGCTGCTTTAGTTATTGTTCTGCGAGCTGGTTGGGAAAAACTTCTTGATGCGCTTGGACTTGAAACTAAGGCTTCTTTAAGACAGAAAGCATTAGATCAGAAACTTTCTGATATGGAACAGAAGATTTCTGATTTTGAGGACTCTCAGCATGCATATCATGATCAATCTATTAGTATTAGAGATGATTTAAAGACGAATCAAAACACTCTTTGTACACAGCTTACTGATTTAACTAATTTAATGCAGAACTTTATAACTAATCAGGATGAATGCACTGTAGCTGCATTTAGAAGCTCTCTATGGAGAATGCATAGAGACTTTATGGCACAAGGATATATTACACCGGATGGATTAAAAACATTCCTTGAAATGGGGAAACTTTATGAAAAAGCTGGTGGAAATGATATCTATCATGAGAAGTTACTTCCAGATATTGAATCTTTGGAAGTCAGATATACAAAAGACAGCGTACTATAATTTATGGGTAGTCAGGCATTATGCTTGGCTACCCATTTTTTTACTTTTATGTTATACTTTTTCAGAGAGGTGAAAAAGATGATAAGATATGAATATGAACCAGGCTTCTGTAAGCAGTTGCACTATAATGGTCTCTGGAGAGTTCAATACGAAGGTCTGCCAGGTCATTTTAAGAAAGTAAAGATGGCATGTGCCTGTATGAAAGACGGATGTGACCAGGACTGCGAAGTGTTTGGAACTGTACCGGAAGTAAAGGATCAGTCTATGGAATGGCACATGAAAGATGAAAAAGGAGATATGGTTGGATAAAAAAGAAAGACGGCTGGATATATTGTCCAACCGTCTTTTTTGCCTTATTTCACTTTCATATTCATTAATGGAGAAGTTTTTGTTCCAAGATCTACAATATCTTCATCTGTAATCGACTGTAGATATCTCTTTGTTATCGTTACTGTTTTATGTCCGAGTAATCTTGACACCGTGTACATGTCACAGCCGTTTCTGAGCTGTTTCTGCGCATAATAATGTCTGCAGGTATGAGGACTACACCTAATCTCTTCTCTTACGCCACATGGCTCTTTACAGGCTCCTACGATACGTTCAATCGTCGCTTTGGTTAGAGGCTTGCCCTTTTGTGACAAGAACAGATACTCCTCAGCATATCCTATTTTATCCAATATATAGCTTTGTCTTGCTAACTGGTATTTCATCATCCATTTATTAATGGCAGGAGTCAGTGGTACAAATCTTTGTTTCTTACCTTTTCCTTCTTGTATGTTGATAACATTAGTTCTAACATCTGTTACTTTTAATTCACAAAGTTCTGAGCATCTTATGCCAGTATCAAATAGAATAACCATGATAAGCTTATTGCGGATATCTAAGAAGCGTCTGCCTTTATAATAATTAACCATAGCTTCAACCTCTTTATCTGTAAAAGTCGTGATCAAAATTTCCGGTTCTTTTTGAAATGACAGTTTTAATGCAGGATTAACTTCTATGTACTCTTCTTCTGTACAATATTTAAAGAATGCTCGGAAAGATTTAATAAGCCCATTTACATAAGTTTCTTTCCTACCAAGATCAGTAAGGTACTTTACATAGCCTTTAAGGTGTATGTGTTTTACTTTTTCAAGCTGCGTAACCCCGTAAGTCTCACCTATAAAATAGATCATCTTTTGAAGGCTGTTACGTTCGTGTCTAATCGTCCTCTGAGAATATTGTCTAAGTTCACACTCTAGCAGAAATTCTTTCAAAGTATCTTCCAATAGCATAAAAATGACCTCCTTTGTAGATGTTAATCATACAAAAAGAGGCCATTGTATACACGATACCTTAAGTACACCACTGTATCTGTATAGACTCACTGAACACTTTTTCTCGTGTTTTATAGTGATTGGAAAGTCTGGAAACCCTTGATTTTACTGGATTTCTTCACTTTTAAATCATTCGTTCCAGTTTGTCCAAACGTCTGTTACATCGTCATCTTCATCTAAGAGATCCAGTGTTCTCTGAAGATCTTTAAGAGCCTGCTCGTCTGTCAGATCTACATATGTCTGAGGAATCATAGCAACCTGCGCTTCTGCAATTGGTGCTCCTGCATTCTCGATAGCTTCACGTACTGCACTGAAATCATCCGGTGCTGTAAGAACTTCGTAGCTGTCTTCTTCCTCATTAAAGTCCTCTGCACCTGCATCCAGAGCGAGCATCATCAGTTCATCAGCATCCATCTCACACTCTTCTTTATCGATGATGATCTGGCCTTTCTGATCGAACATGTAAGATACACATCCCTGAGTTCCGATGCTTCCGTTACCTTTTGTAAATGCGTTACGAACATTACCTGCTGTACGGTTTTTGTTATCTGTCAGAGTCTCAACGATGATAGCAACACCGTTCGGACCATATCCTTCATATACAGCTTTCTCATAGCTATCTGCAGAATCAGCACCTGCTGCTTTCTTGATGCCACGTTCGATTGTATCGTTTGGCATGTTATTAGCTTTTGCCTTTGCGATTACATCACGAAGCTTGCTGTTGTTGTTTGGATCCGGACCACCTGCTTTAACAGCCATAACCAGCTCACGTCCGATTACTGTAAAGATCTTACCTTTCTTTGCATCGTTTTTCTCTTTCTTATGTTTAATGTTTGCAAATTTTGAATGTCCTGACATCTTTCTTTCTCCTTTTGTTAAAATAATTTGTTTATTACTGCCCACGCTGTGGACAATAGCATTTATTTATCCCGTTCTACCCTGACCTTGCCGATCGTCTTATTGCCGATAGACAAGATAGTAAAACAGTATCCAATCGCTTTTATGGTCGTATCAATATCCTTGTCTGTAGGAATATGTCCCAGAATATTCGTAAGATAACCATTTAATGTTTCAAACTCTGTGTCTCCGAAATCAGCCTCCAATTCCGCTTCCACATCTTCCAGATATGCAAGCCCGTCAACGATCAGACTGTTGTCTTTCTGCGCACGAATCGTGATCTCATCTTCATCATATTCATCCAGAATATCCCCGACGATTTCTTCCAGAATATCCTCCATAGTGACAATACCTGCTGTCTGTCCATATTCATCCACAACAACAGCCATATGAATCTTCTTGGCCTGCATGGTATGAAAAAGATCTCCGATTCCTCTTGTCTCAGGAATGAGCGAAGCCTGCCTGATAATCCCCGGCAGCTCTTTCAGCGGTTTAAATTTCGCCCATGGATTCTGTGTCATGAATTTGAGTGCATCTTTATAATGAACGATTCCCTTAATATTGTCAATATTTTCCTCATATACCGGATAACGGGAATTTCCCTCCTCCAGCATCGTATCGATCATGTTTTTAAGCAGAATCTCTTCATCAAAAGCTACAACATTCTTTCTGTGAGTCATAATATCATGCGCTTCTGTCTCATTAAAAGACATGATATTCTGAATCATCTCTGCCTCGTTCTCTTCAATGACACCCTGTTCATGGGCCTCATCTACGATAGAAATGATCTCTTCCTCTGTCACAGCAGATTCCTTACGGTCTATTTCCACGCCAAACGGCACTGCTGCCAGTCTCGCTATCCAGGTAATAAATACCGTAAAAGGTTTCAGCAGATTCACCCAGAAATGTACCAGGTTCAGATATCTGTACGCATAAGTATCCGGATGATACGTACCAACCCGGCGAAAAGTCAGAATCCCAATTCCCGCAAGCAGAATCACACTCAATGCCATCACCAGGATCAATGCCGGTACATGCTTTATGTACGGGTGAAATGCCTCTACTGCCCATGGAACAAGGAACGTACCAAAGCAAATACCACACGCCATTACGATCAAAGGAATCGCATTGATGAACTGCGTTGGCTTATCGATCAATGCCATAAGCATCTGCGCTTTCTTATCGCCCTCATCTGCTCTCTTCTGTGTATCATTCTCACTTATATTTCTCAGTGCCGCAGCAAATCCATAAAAGATACCATTCAGCCACAGCAACGATAGTAAGACAAACAAGCCCCAGAGGGGCATACTACTGCCATCTTCCATTGTATTGATCAGTCTCCTCTGTATTGAATACGCGTAGTTACTGGTAAAATATATCACTTTCTCAATTAATCGTCAAGATATCAGAACGTGTTTAAAAAATCAGTTACTGTTCACTCCGTGCCCAGTAACACGCTACGCGATGCAGGAAATATTTTTCAGACAGACTCTAAAAAGTAAGTTCAAGGCTGATTTCAAGTGCGTGATTGACTTTATCAAGCATTGCCTCATCCAGATGGCATACCTTATCTTTCAGCCTTCTTTTATCTATAGTTCGAAGTTGTTCCAGTAAAATTACAGAATCCTTTTCAATTCCATAAGTCCCTGCATCTATTTCAATATGTGTCGGAAGTTTCGCCTTATTCATTTTGGATGTAATAGCAGCACAGATCACCGTAGGGCTGTGTCTGTTGCCAACATTATTCTGAATAATCAGAACCGGACGAATCCCTCCCTGCTCGCTCCCCACTACCGGACGAAGATCCGCATAAAATATATCCCCTCTTTTAATTACCACACAATTCACACTCCGATTCTTTCTGGTTTCATAAAAACCTTGTTTTAGAATTAAGTATTTCCATCTTTTTCTTGTGTATACATGCGTGGTATATAAAATAACCGTAACTATTCAGTTCCCTTATGTATCAATAAATCTTCTGATTATTGTTATAGTAATGGATAACCTGCTGATGAACAGTTACAAAATTGCAGTTTACTCTGTCATTTATAGTTCTGCCGCATTATCTGCGTACAAAAGTAATCCATGGCATCAACTCAGGTTCAGAAAACCTTTTGTCCCTGATACCATACTTCAGCTTCTTTGCCGTCTTTTATATAAACTCTTGGCACACGTGGGCTGATATCACAGGCAAATTCATAAGAAAACCTGCCGCAAAGATCCCCCATCTCTTCTATACTGATAAATTCATCCCCATCTCTGCCAAGAAGAGTTACTTCATCACCCTTCTTTACATTGTCGATTTCTGTCACATCTGCCATAAACTGATCCATACAGACTCTTCCAAGGATCGGGGCTTTTTTTCCATGTATCAGAACCCATCCTTTATTAGAAAGCTGTCTTGGGTATCCATCTGCATAGCCTACCGGAATCGTAGCTACACGTTTCTTCTTATCTGCCACATAGGTGCCTCCATAGCTGATCGCAGCACCTGCCGGAACATCTTTTACATATGTAATATGACTTTTCAGTTCCATTACAGGTGCAAGCTTCACGATGTCTCTCTCCACCTCCGAAGAAGGATAAATTCCATAAATAGTAATTCCGGCGCGAACGATACTCAAATTCGCCTCCGGTACACGAATAATGCCGGCACTGTTAGAGCAGTGATGCAGCGGAATATCCACTCCGGCTTCCTCTACACGTTTCGAAAAATCCTGATATCGTTCAAGCTGAACCATCGCCGGGCTTCTGTCATACTCATCCGCTCTCGCAAAGTGAGTAAACATCCCCTCTATCTCAAGATTCGGAAGTTCAGCGATCTTTTTGATTTCCTCCACACTCTCTGGTATATCCGCATAACCAATTCTGGTCATACCTGTATCCAGCGCAATATGAATATGTACCGTCTTATTCTGTAAAACAGCTTCATCAGAGAGTTTCTTCGCCTCATCATACTCGCATACAGCAGGACGAATGTCATACTGAACAAGTTCAGGAAAGTATTCATCAAATACAATTCCAAGAATCAGAATTGGTTTTGTAATACCGGCCTGACGAAGATGAACAGCCTCTTCTGCCGTTGCAGCCGCAAATCCCCAGATATAATCATGATTCTCTATCAGATGTGCGATTGGTACCGCACCATGGCCATAAGCATCCGCCTTAACCACTGCGATCATCTTCGTATCCTCTGCAATATTCTTTCTCATTTCCCTGAAATTCTGTTCTACGGCATCCAGAGAAATCACTGCTTTCACTCTGTTATTTTTCTCCATAATAATTCATCCTCTGCCATAACTGCTCATAAACGATTCACACGTTGTTACGACCAGTTATTCTTTATTTTAATATTTCCGGCAAAAACCGGATAATGTCTCCTGCTGTCATACCCCGCTGGCCTACTGTTTCAGCCGCCAGATCACCGGCAAGCCCATGAACATATACACCAAGGGCTGCCATCATCGCCATGGATGGCTTCCTTTCTGCTTTCAGATACATACAAAGCACACCTGCGATCACGCCGCTTAGTACATCACCACTGCCAGCTGTTGCCATTCCTGCGTTTCCGGAAATATTCAGATACCTCTCTTCTGACGCACCTGACACTACAGTACATGCATCTTTCAAAACACAGACTGCTTTTGTTTCCTTTGCATAATCAAATGCTGTCTGAACCAGACAATCCTGAATATCACCAATACTTTTTCCACACAGGCGGCTCATCTCGCCAATATGCGGCGTGACGATCACATTCTCTCCGATAAACCTCTTCCAGTCCTCATGAAGTGCCAGAAGATTCAATCCATCTGCATCCAGAACAACTGATTTTCCACACATAGCAGCTCTTGACAGAAACCACTGAGCACGCTCTCTGCTCTGTGCACTTGCTCCCAGCCCCGGTCCGATCACCAGCACATCACACCATTCCAGCATTCTCTCATTTTTACTCTCATCAAAATCACAGGTTATCATTGCCTCCGGCAGAAGTGTCTGTAATGGAACACGATTTGCCTCCACGGTCTGGATCTTCACCATGCCCGCCGAACACTTTAGTGCAGCTGCAGCACTTAAATATGCTGCACCGCACATTCCTTCAGAACCTGCAACCAAAAGTACCTTACCGAAAGTTCCCTTATTCCCATAGGGAAGTCTGTCCGGAAGCATTTTCAAGTCTTCTCCTTCCAGGTAATTCATTCGGATTTTCTTATCAGGCATTGAATAAATCCCAATATCCGCCACAATGATCTCCCCACCATACATACGCCCCGGATAGAAACACAGGCCTCTCTTTCGAAAAGCAAATGTAACCGTAAGATTGGCCCGGAAAGCGATTCCTTTCTCGAATCCTGTGTCTGCATCAATCCCGGAAGGAATATCCACCGCAACTTTAAACGCAGATGCCTGATTTAATTCGCTGATAAGTTCTCCGTATTTTCCCTCTATCGGTCTGCTGAGTCCAACTCCAAAAATGGCATCTACTATAGTAGTATATTCATTCAGAATCAGGTTATGCACCCGTGGAGTATGATAATACTCTGCTGTGCGAAGCTGACTGGAAGTTTCTTTTGTCATTTTCTCTTCGTTTCCAACAATATAATACCACGTTTTAAATCCGTGTAAATGGAGTAATCTGGCAATTGCCAGTCCGTCTCCTCCGTTATTCCCGGTTCCGCAGACCACCAGGATTTTCTCTTTATCCTTCGTATTCACCCGCTTTATGATTTCTGTAACAGTCTGTAATGCAGCACGCTCCATTAATACCAGCGAAGGAATTCCGGCTTTCTCAATCGTATTTGCATCCAGCGCCTTCATTTCTGCCGCAGTCACAACTCCTCTCATCTGTTCACCTCCCCGTATGTTCCCGTATTTCATCAAATATTTAATTTGTTCCACCACGTAATTTTATACAGAATAAATTTCTCAGCCATTCTGGCCAGACGGATATTTTAAATCCACTTTCATTTTATAGTTGTGAATAAGCCAAATCATCCTGCTAAATTCAGAAAAGCTGTGATCAGATGACCACAGCCTTGTGTTCCACATCATGTTCTACTCGCCTTCGTGCTCTTTCCTGTATTCACTCAGGTTATAGGACAGAGTCATAAGGCTCTCTGAAAGATGTACATTCTCAACCATTACATCCTCCGGAGCATCCAGATCAATGTGTGCAAAGTTCCAGATTGCCTTAATTCCATTATCAATTAAAATCTTCGCCATCTCTTTGGCTTTATTCTTCGGAAGAGTCAAAATAGCAATCTCTACCTCATTCTCCTTCAGAAACAATGGAAGATCACTTAACATCTGTATCTCGATTCCGCGCACCGCAATTCCCTCAAGTACAGGATTTACATCAAAAATACCAACCAGTTTAAAACCACGTTTTTCGAAGTCCACATAATTGGCCAGAGCCTGTCCCAGATTACCGGCACCAAGAATAATCATCGGATGTACTGTATCCAGTCCAAGGATCTTGCCGATCTCTGTGTATAAATAACGTACATTATAGCCATAACCCTGCTGACCAAAACCGCCGAAATTATTTAAGTCCTGACGAATCTGGGAAGCTGTCACATGCATCTTTTTGCTGAGATCATTGGAAGATATACGCTCAACATTCTCCTCCATCAGCTCACCGAGGTAGCGATAATAACGTGGCAGACGTTTAATCACCGCTTTTGAAATTTCTTTAGCTTCCACAAATTTTCCCTCCTTAACTTGTCTATGTCAATTATACCCAGATGTTATTTTATTGTCAAACTAATTCTGTACTTTTTCACCAAATAATTCTGCATTTTTTATCAATTTACGTCAGAAACTATCTTATAAAACGGTATTTTCTATTTTTTATCTATAACTTTCTATCATTTCCGGCAGTCTGGAACAAATTGGGATTGCACTACTAAGCAACGAATATCTTTGTAGAAATAGATAAATTCATTTAAAATACTTTCAAAAACAACTTTTTTCGATTATAATAGTACGCGGACAAATTATAAATGGAGGAATTCTTATGATTTTATCATGTCAGAATATCTGTAAATCTTTTGGCGAAAAAGTCATCCTTCAAGACGCCAGTTTCCATATAGAAGACCGTGAAAAAGCAGCTCTGATTGGCAATAATGGTGCCGGTAAAACTACCCTGCTGCGTATCATCATGCACGAGCTCTCACCTGATTCGGGAAACGTAGTCCTTGCCAAAGATAAAAATATCGGATATCTCGCCCAGTACCAGGATATCCATGGACACCACACGATTTATGAGGAGCTGATTTCTACCAAGCAGCACATCATTGATATGGAGAATCGCCTGCGTTCTCTGGAACAGGAGATGAAAACAACCACAGGTGATGCTCTGGACAGTCTGATGAATACTTATACGAGACTGAGCCACCAGTTTGAATTGGAAAACGGATACGCATACAAAAGCGAGATCATGGGCGTATTAAAAGGTCTTGGCTTTACCGAAGATGATTTCGAACGCCAGATTGAAACTCTCTCCGGAGGTCAGAAAACACGTGTTGCTCTCGGTAAACTGCTTCTCTCCAGCCCGGATATCCTTCTGCTGGATGAGCCTACCAACCACCTTGATATGGAGAGTATTTCCTGGCTGGAAACTTATCTGCTCAACTATCCGGGAGCTGTATTTATTGTATCCCATGACCGTTATTTTCTTGACAAGGTAGTCACTAAGGTAGTGGAAATTGAAGCCGGCACTATGCGTATGTACAGTGGAAATTACTCCGCCTATGCACTCAAAAAAGCACAGCTTCGTGACGCGCAGTATAAAGCTTATCTTAACCAGCAGCGTGATATCAAACATCAGGAGGCTGTTATTGCCAAACTGAAATCCTTTAACCGTGAGAAGTCAATTAAGCGCGCGGAGAGCCGTGAAAAAATGCTGGATAAGATTCAGCGTATCGATAAGCCACAGGAAATCCAGAACCAGATGCGAATCTCACTGGAACCAAGATTTATCAGCGGAAACGACGTTCTCACTGTAGAGAACCTTTCCAAATCTTTCCCAGGGCAGACACTGTTCAGCGATATCTCTTTTGAGATCAAACGTGGAGAACGTGTAGCTCTGATTGGTAATAACGGAACCGGTAAGACTACCATGTTAAAGATCATCAATGGACTGATTGATGCAGACGGCGGCAGATTCAGTCTTGGTTCTAAAGTTCAGATTGGCTATTACGATCAGGAACATCACGTACTGCATATGGAGAAAACTATCTTTGAAGAAATTTCTGATGCTTATCCTACTCTTACAGAAACAGAGATTCGAAATATGCTCGCTGCTTTCCTGTTCACAGGAGACGATGTATTTAAGCTCATCTCTGCCCTCTCCGGTGGAGAAAGAGGCCGTGTATCTCTCGCCAAGCTGATGCTTTCAGAGGCAAACTTTCTGATTCTCGATGAGCCTACCAACCATCTTGATATCGCATCCAAGGAAATCCTGGAAGAGGCATTAAACAGCTATACCGGAACCGTGTTCTATGTCTCCCACGATCGATATTTCATCAATCAGACAGCTACCAGAATTCTGGATCTGACTAACCAGGCAGTCGTAAATTATATCGGAGACTATGATTATTATCTGGAAAAGAAAGAAGAACTGACTGAAAAATATGCACCCGCTGCCGCCCAGGCAATCGCAGAAGCCAAACAGGCATCTGACAATAAACTCTCCTGGCAACAACAGAAAGAAGAACAGGCACGCCAAAGAAAACGCGAAAATGAATTGAAAAAAGTTGAAGCCCGCATTGAAGAACTTGAAACAAGAGACAAAAAAATCGACGAAAACATGGTTCTCCCGGATATCTGCACCAACGTAGCAGAATGTGCAAAACTCAGCAAAGAGAAGGCCGCAATTACCGAAGAACTTGAGGGATTATATGAAAAATGGGAAGAACTTGCATAATGCAGGTTCCTCCCATTTTTATTATATATCTTATAAAATACGATCTATCAGTTTTGAGACATAATCATTTACAAATTATAAAATCTCATCCAGCTTTTCTCTGATTGCAAGAATAAATTCCTTACTATTCAGCGCGGTTACATTCTCAAGAGAAGTAATCAATGCAAGGTCTTTTGTCATCTTACCGCTCTCGATCGTCTCCAAAGTAGCTTTCTCAAGCTTGTCTGCGAATTCCATCAGATCTTTATTGCCGTCTAATTCGCCTCTTTTTCTCAGTGCACCAGTCCATGCAAAAATTGTTGCCACAGAGTTTGTGGAGGTCTCTTCGCCCTTCAGATGACGATAATAGTGTCTCTGTACAGTTCCGTGAGCAGCCTCATATTCATAATAACCCTGAGGGGATACCAGAACAGATGTCATCATAGCCAGCGAACCAAACGCAGAAGAAACCATATCACTCATAACATCACCATCATAGTTCTTGCACGCCCAGATAAATCCACCTTCCGCTTTCATAACGCGGGCTACAATATCATCGATCAGACTGTAGAAGTATTCAATGCCTGCTGCCTCGAATTTATCCTTGAATTCATTCTCATAGATCGTTGCAAAAATTTCTTTGAAACGTCCGTCATAAATCTTGGAAATCGTATCCTTGCCGCCAAGCCACAGATTCTGTTTCGTATCAAGCGCATAATTAAAGCAACATCTTGCAAAACTTGTGATAGAATTATCCAGATTGTGCATACCCTGAAGAACCCCCGGACCTTCATAGTGATGAATCAATTCTTTTCTCTGTTGTCCGTCAGCACCTTCAAATACCAGATAAGCATCTCCTGGTCCATCAATGTACATCTCTGTATTCTTATACACATCACCGTATGCATGACGTGCGATCGTGATCGGTTTCTTCCAGTTCTTAACACATGGCTCGATACCCTTTACAACAATCGGAGCACGAAATACGGTTCCATCAAGAATCGCACGAATCGTTCCATTCGGGCTTTTGTACATTTTCTTTAAGGTGTACTCTTCCATTCTCGCCTTATTCGGAGTAATCGTTGCACACTTAACTGCAACGCCGTATTTCTTGGTAGCTTCTGCTGCGTCAACAGTTACCTGGTCATCAGTTTCATTTCTGTATTCCAGGCCAAGATCATAATACTCAGTATTCAAATCAATATATGGGAGAATAAGTTCATCTTTAATAATCTTCCAGAGAATTCTGGTCATCTCATCTCCATCCATTTCCACAAGTGGTGTCTGCATCTGAATTTTTTTCATGTTAGTCCTCCTCTTTGGCTTTGATAATTTTACTGTTCACTGTGTGTCCAGCACCTTTGATAATCAATTAACTATCATAATAGCCGAAATCCGACCATTCGTCAATGCTTTTGTATGGTAAAGTGGTATTTCTGCAATTGTACAATTAATTCATACTGATCGCATAAGATGTCCCAAATCCAATTCTCCCCAACCCTGCTGATTTTTAGGCAGTCCCAGATCTCTGGCACATTCTTTTAATTTCATCTTAATCTGAACATTTGTCAGCTCCGGATTTTTTTCTAACATCAGTGCTGCCGCGCCGGAAACCAGAGGTGTGGACATGGATGTGCCACTCTTAACTCCATATCCGTTATCCGGTCCCGAAGCACAGGAAAGTATATGATTTCCCGGAGCAACCAGATCAGGCTTGCAGATACATTCAAAAGTCGGTCCTCTTCCTGATATGGCAGTCCGCCCCGTGAGAAGATCACTGGAGCCTACGGTAATGATCTTACGGCTGCTTCCGGGCGCCGTCACGCTTCCCGGACCAGGTCCCTGATTTCCTGCTGCGGCCACTACAACCAGTCCTTCATCCCATAACCGCTCTACTCCATCAATCAAAACCTTATGATCCTCAAATGTTCGACAAGTCGTTCCGACAGAAATATTGACCACACGGATTCCATAATACCGCTGGTTCTCCAAAATCCACTGAAAAGCCCTCAGCACATCCTCTTTTCTTCCGTTTCCCATACGGTCCAGAACTTTCAGCACAATCAGTTCACAGCCAGGTGCAACTCCCCTGATACGCCCCTGTGAAGCTCTTCCGTCACCGCCTATGATACCACATACATGGGTTCCATGAGAATTATCATCATACGGCTGGATACGGTGTCCGATGAAGTCATGAAATGCCCGTATCCGCCCTGTAAAATCTATATGAGAATAAATCCCGGTATCCAGCACACAGACACCAATGCCCTTTCCTGAATAGCCGGAATCATCTGAATTTATCATAAACAACTCCTCAATCCACTTATAACATTTTATGATATCAGGAGCAAAAAGTCAGAAAGTCATTCGCGCCTGCACGATAAGACTTTTGACCCTAACGTCATTTCATTGAAATATTATAAGCCCAGTCTTACTTTAAATTATTCCCGAAAACTTGTCTTCGTGTTTCCAACAATTATTATTTACAAGTATTCCTGACAATCCCTTTACATTTCTCATTAGCATCTGGTATTTTTCTGCTTTTTTTGAATAAAATGTATAAAACTCTCAAAATATGCAAAGACTTTTGGTATATCCATAAAGTCTATACCAAAAGTCAGTATCTCTCGCATATAACAGGAGGCAGCTTATGATTACGTTATTATTTATTCTGGTCTTTCTTCTCTGTCAGACTTTCATTCTCCTGTGCTGTGTAGCCGCCGGAAACGACGCAGCATCACAGGAAATCTCCGATCAGGAACAGATAGAATTTATAAATGAATGGAAAAAGACACATACCGGCTGATTTATTTTTTGTACTGTTTTGTGCATACTCCGTTTTTATCAAAGACAGAAACAATATTATTTGAGCTGGTCAGAGTAATATTCTCTGCTCTGGTTCCTGATAATATTTTACTGTTTCCTTTATAAAAATAATATTTTTTACCTTTATATGTCAGCCAGCCTTTATGTGCTTTTCCATCTGTGTGGAAATAATAAGTGCGAGAAGTGCCATTTTCCGTTACGCGTTTCATTCCATCTTCACAGCGTACGCCATCACTTCCAAAATAATAAATATCTCCGGTACTTCGGACCACTTTTCTGTTTTTGTATATATATCCCTGTGTGGTATGGAACCAGTAATATTTTCCATCTACGCGTTTCATTCCCTTATAAGCGGCACCATCAGATTTAAAGTAATACGTTTTCCCTTTATAATCTGTCAGCCATTTATTGGCATACATGACTCCGTCACTGTCTACATAATAGACCTGCCCGTCATCCTTAAAAAGCTTATCCTTATAGAGGCTTCCTGTATCCGGATCAAAATAGTATTTCTTATTGTCTATTTCTTTCCATCCGGCTGCTTTCTGGCCATTTACATAGTAAAAAGTACTTCCATCCTCTTCTACCCAGCCATTTTTTGCCTGATTTTCATAAGATCCGGTATTCGCTCTATCTGCCGGAACATATGAAGCCACAGGCTCCCATCTTGGTGTTATTTTCTTCGTATAATCCACATATCCAAAATCAATATCAGAATCATTCCAGGACGGTATTCCCGCAATCAGTCCTTTCGTAGGATTCAAACCACTTTCTGTATTTCCATCGGTAGACTGCCAGATCGTATAGGAATACCTCGCTCTGTCTGGTGCCTGAATCGTATCGCCATATCTGGCGATCCACACGTCAAGGCCAGAAAGCATACTCCAGTCTATAAAATTATCATACCAGTATGTATTACAGTAGATAATCGGATAATATCCGGCACGGCGGACCTCATTGCAAAAAGCCAGAGCCATTTCGGATACAGTCTTTTTTGACAGTTTCTGAATTTTCGAATCTTCCAGATCATAAGCTACAGGATAGGAAACCTTATACCCCTTCATCTTATTGATAGCCAGCTGTGCCTCTTTTAATGCCCCTGCTGTATTCTTCGCCGTACTATATACATAAGTTCCTACAGGCACACCGGCAAGCTCCGCCTGCTCCATGTTATAATCATATTTTTTATCCATATAATTCAGTCCATAGGAAATACGTACAAACGCATAATCAACATCAGAACTCTTAACTTTTTCCCAGTTGATTTTTCCCTGCCACTCTGATACATCAATTCCTCTGGTAATCGCACCTGGAATAGGCTTGCCGCTTCCGTTATAGCAGACACCATTGATTTTCTTCCATGCATTCTTATTTACCGTTGCTCTTGCCACAGAAGCTGCACTGAATGTTTCTACAGAAGATTCAAATTGCTCTGAAGCAACTGTCTGTCTTCTGTCATAGTGCATCGTTGCCATAACTGACTGTGCCGGCTGCATTCCGCACAGAAATATTGCCATAAAACCAATTGCCAGCTTTTTACCCCTGCATCCCCGCTTATTGAATAACTTTTTCTTCATCTGATTACCTCTCAATTAAAAATGGCTTCATGCCATTATTCTTAACTCATATGAGATAATAATAACATGAAACCATTTTTTCGTAAAGATTTTGTCATAAAATGTTATCATTTCTGTTCTATTACTGTTCACATGTGTGAATACCAATACTTTTTATATTACATAGCAGTCATAGCGGATTGCTTTCCCCTTTAGTATGTATGACGGTTCCCGACCATCAAGATATACACTTTTCAGCGGACGCTTTACAATAATCTTGGATGGGCTGGCCTTGACAGCCGCATCAAAGAGATCTTTTTCTTCCGAACACGGAGGTTCCAGTTTCTGGATTAACTGAAGCTTTTTGTTGATCAGACCGGACTTCTGTCTTTCAGGAAACATAGGATCCAGGTAAATCACGTCCATCGGATCCATAAGTTTCGCCAGACATTCTACACTGTCACCTTCTACCAGTTTCATTCTGGCTACAATATCTTTTAATACCGGGTGCTTCTTTGCCCGGCGGAGTGCATCCTTCAAAAGAGCAGCAATCACCGGATTCTGTTCATACAATGTCACCTCATATCCATACGCTGCCAAAAGAAAACCATCCTCTCCCATGCCAGCGGTAGCATCAATTGCCTTCAGATTCTCTCCGTCAGACTTAGCTGCACGCACCAGCATTTCATGAGAAAGTCTTCCATTTGTAACTCTGTGGAGCATATTCTCAAAATCTCCCTGATAAGTCAGGCCATATCCTGTCAGAGATACACCCTTGGCATCAAACATTACCGTCAGATGCTCTCCCGGTTTCTCCACGATCGGCACATTATTTTTCCTGGCAAAAGACTCTGCCATTTCTCTCTGTCCGCCCTTACCTAAACAGACAACTATTTTATCATTCAAACTTAGTCACTCCATTTTCTTTATGCTTTATTTTTGTAAAACACATTACTTTGAAATTCAACCCACCATCTCTAAAGAGTTTCTTTTCGTTTATCAAATATCTTTTCGCTTCCTGTATTATCTAACAACATTATAAAAATGGCTTCATACTATCAAATCTTTCAATTTAGATAATGATAACATGAAACCATTTTAGTGTAAAGTAACATTATATGTTGTTCACACGCCACTATTCCGCGAGGCGTTTTGGCATGAATATGCCAAAATCCCGAGACATACAGCGCGAATTTATGCGATTAGCATAAATTCTGTGCATCGCGAAGCGTGTTACTGGGCACGGAGTGAACAGTAACCATTATATACTTATATTTACTATTCTACAGTTACACTCTTAGCCAAGTTCCTCGGTTTATCCACATCCAGGCCCTTAGCTACACTGACATAATATCCTAACAGCTGTAACGGAATAACCGCAAGTGATGTTGCAAAGTGCGGATCTGTTTTCGGGATGTAGACTGTGAAGTCTGCAGTGTCTTCTATATTGTAGTGGCCGTATGTGGTAAGTCCCATCAGGTATGCACCACGACTCTTGCACTCTACCATATTGGAGACTGTTTTTTCATAGAGATGATTCTGGGTGAGAACACCGATCACCAGAGTTCCATCTTCAATGAGAGAAATCGTTCCATGTTTCAGTTCGCCGGCTGCGTAGGCTTCTGTGTGTACATAGCTGACTTCTTTCATCTTCAGGCTTCCTTCCATGCTGATTGCATAGTCAATTCCACGACCAATGAAGAAGGCGTCTTTTGCATTCGCCTGTTTAGCGGCAAACCACTGGATACGTTCCTTATCATCTTCGATGATCTTGGAAATTTTATCCGGAAGTGTCTGCAATTCTGCGATAAGTTCCTGGTATTTCTCCTCTGTAATCTGCTCTCTGACCTTGGCAAACTGTACTGCCAACGCGTAAGATGCGATAAGCTGGGTACTGTATGCTTTTGTTGTTGCCACGGAAATCTCAGGTCCAGCCAATGTATAAAATACATTATCCGCCTCTCTGGCAATGGAAGATCCTACCACATTAACGATTCCAAGAGTACGGATGCCTCTCTGTTTTGCTTCTCTAAGTGCTGCCAGGCTATCTGCTGTCTCACCTGACTGACTGACAATAACCACAAGTCCGTTCGGATCCAGAATTGGATTTCTGTAACGGAACTCAGATGCAAGTTCTACGCGAACCGGAATTCTGGCAAGGTCTTCAATCACATACTGAGCCGCCATTCCTACATGATAAGCGGAACCGCATGCTACGATATAAATCTGGCTGATTGTGCGAATGTCTTCTTCAGTAAGACCTACTTCTGTAAGGTCAATCTGATCATCTTTGAGCACAGAATTTAATGTATCGCGCACTGCCTTTGGCTGTTCGTGAATTTCTTTCATCATGAAATGCTCAAAGCCCGCTTTCTCTGCTGCCTCTGCGTCCCATTCTATTGTTTTTGGCTCTTTCTGAATCTCATCACCATCCAGGTTATAGAAAGTAATCTCGCCCTTTCTGACACGTGCCATTTCCAGGTTGCCGATATAATAAACATTTCTGGTATATTTCAGAATTGCCGGAACATCAGATGCAATATAAGATTCGCCATTCTCCACTCCAAGGATCATCGGGCTGTCTTTTCTTGCCACATAAATTTCTCCCGGATATTCTCTGAACATGATAGCCATCGCATAAGAGCCGCGGATACGTACCATTGCATGATTGATGGCATCAACAGGTGTTCCGAGATATTTCTTATAATAATAATCCACCAGCTTAACAGCCACTTCTGTGTCTGTGGATGAATAGAATTCATAACCATTGCGGATGAGTTTATCTTTCAATTCCTGATAATTCTCGATAATTCCATTATGAACAGCTACCACATTTCCATCATCACTCATATGCGGATGGGCATTCGTCTCAGACGGTTCTCCATGAGTTGCCCATCTGGTATGTCCGATTCCACATGTTCCAGGCACGCTCTCTCCGTCGCTGGTCTTGTCTGCAAGAACTTTCAAACGTCCTTTCGCTTTAATGATTGCTGTATCGCCTTCACCATCGCGGACTGCAAGTCCTGCCGAATCATATCCTCTATATTCCAATCTGGACAGACCATATAATAATATTGGTGCTGCCTGATGATCACCTGTAAATCCTACGATTCCACACATATTATAAATATTCCTCCTATAATTTAAGGGATTTTCTTTGTCATATCGTGTCTCATTGTATCATGATGTTCCATACATGGCAAGAAAATCCCTTAAAACTCTATACTCTGTTTTTATGAAAGTACTTTCAATATTATTTTTCGTGATGGCACTGAGAATTTACTGACTGCGTTTATTTTACTTTCTTACTTTTTACAGCAGACCATCCACTGTATACTTTTTTCCCATTCTTATCATATGTATATGATCTTATTCTGTAATAATATGTGCGTCCTTTTTTCAATTTTGTGTTTGTGTATTTTACTGTTGAGCCGGATTTGATCTCTGCTGCTCTTACATAAGAACCTGTCGTTCCTGTCCTGCGGTAGATTTCATATCCTTTTGCCCCTTTTGACTTCTTCCAGGTAAGCACAAGTTTACCGGCTGTCGCATTTGATATGCCTGTAATCGATGTTTTCGCAGGTTTCGCAGTTAATCCATCTACAGAATAGGCATCCTGTGTCATCAGAAGAACCGAATTCTTTCCTGTCCCATATAGTGTCTTGGTTTCTGTGTCATATGCATAGTGCATGTCTGTACTCTCTATTGCATATGTATATCCTTTGGAAATGCTTCCGGAAATCGGGGTATCCAGAAACAGACCGCCATTTTCCCCAACTGTGCCTTCATCGCAGTTTGTAATATCTGCCATGTAGTATTTATCGTCATTTTCCACGATATTCCACATATGAGGTCCTGCGCCTGTGCCGCCATCCATCGTACCAGTCACTGTATAGCAGGTAATATCACTGAGGTCACATAAGTACTGAAATGCTTTGGAATAACCTTCGCAGACTACGTTTGTACTGTCATCTCCGTCAAACACATAAATCAGCTGCCATGGATCTCCATATTCTTCCCATTCTACAGCTTCATCATTGTATGAGGTAAGATAACAGATTATTTCTTTATATCCTATTAATTTTTCAGTTTCTGTATAGCTGCTAAATTTCCGCACGATCATCCTGGCGTTGGCTGCTGCCTGCTTTGCAAGCTGTACGATTTTTGCGTTTACTTTATATCTTCCTGAAGCATAACTGTTGCACACCGGCATGTTTACAGAAATATTTTTGATCCTTACAGTTGTTTTGTTTCCTGTTGTAGTCGTCGTGTATCCATATTCCCATGTGGTGGATGCCGTCTTTTCATACCAGTATAGTTCATATGGACAGTCTACTAACAAACAGTTAATGATTTTTGAAGTGTTTAGTGCATCAAAATGCGAAGATACTTCTTTGTCAAGTGCTTTTCCCCTTGCTGTAGTCTGCCAGGTCAGTCCAAGATCTGCACTGATACTAAATTTCGTAGAGCCACCCTTCGATGCTACTGTCGTAATCTTACTCTTAAGTTCTTCATACAATGCCTGCTGCACACCACTTAGCACACTCTCTGCCACAGAAGTTCCAGGCTGTGTAGACAGATCCTGTTCATAGAGGATACGATTCAGATACTCTTCAAGGAGTTTCTCATTATCTGTCGTGTCATCCGCGTCAGGAATCATGCTCTCCTTGAAAGAGGCCCCCTCATCCGACGGTTCTTCTGCCGTAATCTCTGTATCATCTTCCACATCACCTTCTGTTCCATCCTCAAATTCTGTATCAGATGTGTAAGCTGTACCGTCTGAAAATTCAGCTGCCGCCACAGATGATACGGGCATCGCCGCCAGTATAAAGCTAAGTCCCAGGCTTATAAATTTATTCCTCTTATGCATCTTCTCATCTCTCCTTATCTGCCCTGAAAATCCCACATTTATAAGATTATATTTAAAAGAATTTTCTTTTTATATTTACAATATCCTATTTCGACAAATAAAACAAGAGATTTCTTTTTTAATACACTTTTTTAATACACTTTATTCATTCTCTGCAACAGCAGTATCCATGGCCTCTTTTACCCCTGCCAGATAACACAGATCTGCAAGACGCTCGTATTTCGTCTGCATACATGCAATGTAATCATCCAGAAATCTTCTTACAGGATATGATATATCCAGTTTCTCATATCTGCTTTCCAGTTCTGCAAGATCTCTGTTGTCCTGCTGAATATACCTGTCTGTTGCGCCCAGTTTCTTTTTTAAAACAGACAGTCTTTCCTCGGTATCAGCTGTTAATTCCATTTCACATAATTCATTCGTTTTGTTCATCTTATACTTTTCTCCCTACTATCTTTCATGATTGACCGAATCAGGTAAGTCTTATCAGAAGACCTGCTTTTTTGATTCTCGTTTTATTTTGTATCATTTTGTGTCATATAGTGTTGTGTTTTGTCCTGTTACGTCCATCATTGTAATTTCATTTTTCAAAAAAGTCAACGAAATTCGTCCGACATTTCATTATATAATTCGACATTTATCTGAATATTTCGAGGCAAGAAAGAGTCTTGCACGAGTGCATTTTATCATTATCATAGAAATATTATAAAGTAACTACCTATGATATAAAAGATAAATATAAAAATGCTGTCCACCCTATAGCTACCACAGGTGAACAGCAAAAATGTATTTTTTCTATTATGTATTACGAATGATTTTATTTAATTTCATGAAGTCTATCACTGCCTGTTTGCCGATCTTGCAGATTTTCTTCATATTAATAGAATTTACCCCGCCCTGACGCGGTCTGAATGTGATAGGAAGATATTTAATCGTACAGCCCTTTTTCTTGTAAATAACTGCCAGAAGGACATTGGACAGGTTAAAATTCTTTGGTATCAGGCGAATGTATTTACACATAGTCTCCGCTTTCATCAAACGGTAAGGTGTGTTCGCATCTGTGAGAGTCACTCCAAAGCAGATACGGATCACAAGTTTTAATGTCTTCGTCACAAATACCCGGGAAGCACCGTCCTGTCTTTCTTTTCTCCAGCCAATCACCATATCATATTTCTCACGGTGATCCCAGAATGGTTCAAATTCCTCAGGAAGTGTCTGTCCGTCAGAATCTGTCTGAAAAATATAATCCGCATCGTTCTTTAACGCATATTTGTATCCGTAGAGTACTGTTGCCCCATGGCCGCCATTTGGCTTAGTCAGAGGAGTCAGTAACGGACGTGTCTTCGCATATTGTTTTAATTTTTCATATGTAGAATCTTTACTTCCGTCATCAATGATAACCAGACGGGACTGACCATCTCCGTTATGCTTTTCAATAACCGGATACCAGTCATTAATGACCTGTTCGATGTTATCCTGTTCGTTGTACGCCGGAATAACGATATATAATTTATCCATAAGCCTCTCCTTTGGATGATTGATGAGACCTATTATATCACACATTGTCAGTAAATGGTATTGATTTGGTTAAAACCCAGGAATCTCTCTGAGATAAAATTGTTACTGTTCACTCCGTTCACAGCAACACGCTTCGCGATGCAGGAAATATGAACCTCCTTGTGCAAAGCCCAAGGAGTATCGTTTGCTTCGCAAACTTAATTTATGCTAATCGCATAAATTCGCGCGGTATGTCTCGGGTTTTCTGTGACCTTCGCTCACAAAAAACACCTCGCGGAATATTACCAGTGAACAGTAACATAAAATTATGCTTTATTTTTTAAGAGTCCAAGTTCTTCTGCGAGTTGAAGGAGTTCTCTGTTTCTTGCATTCATAGTTCCAAAATCTTTTAATGGGCAAATGACTTCTTTGCATTGTCTCATAATCTCTGCTGCCTGGTCACAGGCATTCTGGGAAATGCATTCAAATGGCTGTTCCGAAATAACCTTATCTGCCAATGCGCCGGCCACCTGATAGTCTACATCATTGGTATGAAGAACGCCTGCTGCAAAAGGAATTCCCTGGCGCTGCAATTTCCGGTAAACCGGTATCCCGCTTCCGTTTCCACCGATTACGAATACCTGTGGAGTTCCTTTAGGCGCTTCCATTTCTACGCAGCCAAATGCTGCATTGTAGCTTCCTCTGGTAATTCCATATAGATTCCTGATATATTCGGAAGTAAAAATTTCTTCCGGGGCACCATATTTCTCTATGTATTCTCCATGGACGCAGATTACTTTGTCAGACACCTTCTGTGCAAGATCCAGTTCATGAAGAGACATGATCACCGTAAGCTGATGATCCAGAACCATTTGCTTCAAGATCGTAAGCAGTTCCAATTTGTGACGAATATCCAGAAAAGAAGTCGGCTCGTCCAGTACAATGATCTCCGGCTCCTGGCAGATAGCACGCGCAAGAAGAATTCTCTGTCTCTGGCCATCACTGATAGCTGTAAAATCTCTGTCTTTTAAGTCCCAGGCGTGAACGGTTTCCATTGCTTTTCTTACTTTTGCCTTGTCTTCTGCCGAAAGAATCCCAAGAGTTCCTGTGTATGGATATCTCCCCGTTGCTACGATATCTTCACAGGTCATAAGCTCCGGACGCATTCTCTCTGTCAAAACAACTGCCAGTTTCTGAGATACTTCTTTATTAGACATCTTAGACATCGTCTGTTTATCCAGATAGACGGTACCGCTTATTGTGGCAAGCTGTCTGGTGATGCTCTTAAGAATTGTTGACTTTCCTGCTCCATTCGGACCGATGAGTGTCAGAATCTCACCTTTTTTTAGTTGAATATTGATTTCTTTGATCAGAGGTTTTCCATCGTAGCCTACTGTCAACTGGTCTGTATAGAAGAAATACCGTTCCTTCTGGTGTGTATTTTTATTTTCTGTTTTTGTTATCTTCTCTTCCATATTTTCCTGCCCATCCTGCAATTTATTATTCTTATATTTTCCGAAACATTTATACTCTTTGCTGCCTGCGGATCATGATATAAATTACCACCGGCGCACCAAATACAGCAGTTACGGAGCTGATGCTAAGTTCTGTCGGCGCAAATACCGTTCTGGCAATCAGATCGCAGAAAAGACAGAATACCGCACCACCTAAAAAACATGCCGGAATCACAAGAAGTGGTCTGGCTGTCTTAAGCAGGCTTTTTACAATATGAGGTACTGCGATTCCTACGAAAGAAATCGGTCCCGCAAAAGCCGTTACACAGGCTGACAGAATACTTGACAATAAAATCAGACCTATACGGAACAATTTGATATTTACTCCCATATTCTGGGCATAAACCTCACCCAGCTGATAGGCGCCGATTGGCTTTGACATAAAAAATACAATCACCATCGTAATCAGCACCACGACTACCATTACCTGTACATTTCCCCATGACATTCCAGAAAAACTTCCCAGTGACCAGTTATGAAGATTAACAATGTTGGAATCGTCTGCGAAGGTAACTACAAAATCTGTGATTGCGGAACAGATATATCCGATCATGACACCACTGATGACCAACATGGACATATTGTGGACTTTCTTTGCAACAAGAAGAACAAATCCCATGGAAATCATAGATCCTATGAAAGCTGCGATAATCATAGCCGCAGACCCCATAGAGATTGATCTGCTGAGAAAGAAGATCATCAGAAGCGCAACTACAAGCTTGGCTCCTGAAGAGATTCCAAGTACGAAAGGTCCTGCAATAGGGTTATTAAAAAATGTCTGAAGGAGAAATCCTGATACGGAAAGCGCTCCGCCCAGAATAATTACCGCCAGAATTCTTGGCAGGCGGATTTCCCATATAATATTGTAGGCAGTGGCATTGCCTTCATGTCTGAAAATGATATTCATGATCTCACCTACCGAAAGATGGATACTTCCGGCATTTACATTCCAGACGAATAAAATCACCAGCAGTACTGCCAGTATAAGAAATGCCAGCCAGTATCTGGCTGCACGTTTTTTATCATCCATGTTCTTTTCCTTCTATCTGTTTTATTTTATATATGTAACTCTTGATTATCTGTAACTGTTCAGTAACTTCACAGTTACGAGTCAAAATCTACAAGAAAGAATCCTGCAAGCAGGGTTCTCCGCCTGTGGCAGGTCTCTTTAGCGACATAATTGCTCTCCGCCACAGTGCGATTCTGCCCGGAAGACTTTTAATATCATAGGAACATTATGGAACAATTTAGCTTCTATACAATTCAGGGGACAAAAGATATTTTTTGTCCCCGTTTAAATCATTTTCACTTATCCAAAAATACTGTGCTTGTTCTATTTTAATTTATGCATATAAGAAAGTTCATCCAAAGAGTCATTATCCGTCGTAAGAATCGTATGAATATCTTCGATCATAGTTCCCAGTTCTGTGGTTTCCTGGAAGAGGTTCTTACCTGTGCACCATACATTTCCATCCTTTACTGCTTTGAAATCGGCCAGAAGATTGCTCTTGGCAAGAAGTTCATCAATGGTTGACAGCTCTCCGTCAATGGTGCTGTTGTAAATAATATAATCCGCATCCTTCGCTTTAGCGTAGAATTCTTCCATCTGCATATTCATAGTAGAAAGGGCGTTATCACTCTCGCCTGTATCTTCCGGAACATATTTGCCGCCTGCAAGCTCGATCATATTAGATACATAATCGTTACTCTTTCGTACATTGACAGCACCTGTAGAATTGATATAAAAGAATGCCACAGTCTTTCCTGTATCTTTGTCATCGGATGCAAGAACTTTATCAAGCTTGTCTGTCTGTTCTTTGAACGCTTTCTCCGCCACATCCTCTTTTCCCAGAAGAACTGCATATAATTTCATCCACTCTGTTCGTCCAAGAGGATGACTTTCGTAGCTTGAACGCTCTACCATTACAGGGATACCAAACTGCTCCAGTTTCTCCTGTACTTCAGGATTATGATGAATCATAGTTGACTCAATGGCAAGTCCACAGCCTTCATTCAGGATCAGTTCATAATCCGGTGCATTGTACTTGCCTGCATAAATCATCTTTCCGGATTCCATGGCATCTTTTGCTTCCTGAATATACCAACCGCTCTCTTTTGTTCCGGAGAGGCGAATATTATCAATGCCGTCGATGGCACGGAAGAGATCCATAGCTGAGGTTGCCACCAGATAAATATTATTCAGTGGCTGCTTAATAACTGTGATATCCTCGCTCAGACCTTTCGGTGCTTCTTTTCCTTCCGGCACTACAAGAAACTGCCCTTCCTCAGCAATCGTGATGAGGGCATATCCATCATTATAGTAATCTACGCTGAACTCTTCTGCATAGGAAAGTTCCATACTGTGATCGTATGTCAGTCCAGGAAGCTCCGTCGGAGTTTTGGCCTCGTCTGCCGCCTGTGCTGTATGTACAGTGCAAAAAATGCAGGTGCAAACAAGTAGCAACATAGTCAGTAGAAAGCCATGGTGCCATATCCTCTGCTGTTTTTCAGTTGAATTTACTTTTCTCATAATCTTATCTTTTTCTTTTCCTGTTTTGCTTTTTATTATTTAGCCTCTTTGTCATCTGCTGTCTTTGCTTCTTTGACAGTTGTGGAATCGAAGTTTAAGGTATAGTCGATTTCATGAGGCTCGCTCATTGCTACAGTATCAGCTGTCACATCCATCTCTGCATCAAATACACTGACTGGAATCTCAAATGTGGAATTTCCATCTTTGTTGACTGGTTCGTATTTCTCGCCGTCTACCAGCATATAGTCATAATTCGGGCTGCTCCATACGATTGTTGCTGTAGCTTTATCGCCTTCAACCTTGATTGCTGCCGGAGAATCAATAGTTGCTCTGCCTGAACCACCTGTGAGAGTTACTTCCATAGTATAGTCGCCATCCTCAAGGTTCAGATCCGCCAATGTTTTGCCTTTACTTTCCTCATCCTTAGTATCTTTATCTGTATCCTCTGCTTTAGCATCCTCTGTTTTTGTATCTTCTGTCTGTGCATCTTCAGATTTGGAATCTGCATCTTTATCTTCTGCGTTTGCATCTGTGGAAGCGGAATCATCTTTTACCGGATTTTTAACACTTACTTTGTGGTCATACCATTTTCCTTTTGTTCCGACTAAGGCTACATCAAATTCCTCGTCAAGTGCCGGTACCGGAATATCAAATCCGTATACTTCTTCGCTCATTCCATCGCTGTATGTAACAGTATCGGTTGTCGGCTCGAGGAGTTCTGCTCCATCTTTCTGGGCATCTTCTGCTTTGCCCGCAAAAAGATTTACGATTTTTTTAGATGCAAGGCTTACGTGGATTGTCATTTTGCCATCTTTTACGGTAAGGACTCCCTTTCCATCGTTTGCTTCGTTTACATGGAACATTCCGTTGTCTGTGTCAAATTCTGCTGTGTATGTACCATCTTCTAATGTGTCGCCTTTTGCTGCGTCTGCATCCTTGCCGTCTTCTGCTTTTGCATCTGTATTCTTTGCATCAGATTCTTCCGAATCAGCTTTATCTGTGCTTTCTTCCTTATCGGCGCTCTCTTCTGTCGCTGTGTCGGTATCTGTCTCTGCCAGAATCGGGCTTGTTCCAAGAAGTGTTGCGGAAATAGTAAGTGCTGACATTAATAATGTAAATGAATGTTTTTTCATGATTTTTCTCTCCTTGTTTTATATATTCATAATCCGCAGATTTACTACGTAAATCGCTACTCTCTCATGTTTGGCAGGTCCCAAGTTCAAAAGTCTTATCGTGCAAACACGAGCGACTTTCTGACCTTTTGACCCTGATATCATATTATCCAAAACCTAAAAATACATACCAGATATATTATATGATAAAAAATATCATCCTCTCTTATCATATAATATATCTGCCCGGGAACTTCTGCAAGTTCTCCGGGCAGTTTATTTGTTTGGACAATGTTATTTAAAGAAATAACTTTTTATTCTATTATTCAGCATCAGCCTCTGCTGTATCATCTGCTGCTTCTTCTGTCTGTGTATCGTCAGCCGCTGCCTCATCTTTTGTATCATCTGCTGCTTCTGCATCAGCATCGTCTGTTGCTGCTTCATCAGATGCTCCAAGAGAATCGATTGCTGCTTTTGTATGCTCTACATAGAGATCTTCTACAGCTTCAATTCTTCCAAGACCTGCGATCTGGCAGTCTACACTGTCGAAATCACCAGATGCTTCGAACTGAGATTTCCAGGAATCTTCATCATCACCAGCCATATCGTTATTAGCGTGGTCACCGGCAACAACCATCAGAGGACGAAGAATTACATTCTTAAATCCAGCTTCTTTTACTTTCTCGATAACTGCTTCGCAAGCTGTATCTTCTGGCTCACCTTCTACAGTACCGATAAATGCGTTTGTGAATCCAAGGTCATCCATCTGTGTCTGCATCTGATCATATGTTACGTTAGCTGTATGGGATGTTCCATGTCCCATGAATACGAATGCTGTACCGGCATCTGCTGCTGCCTGCATATCATCAAATCCAGCTTCTTTGCATGCTTCATCTGTGATTGCCTGTGCAACTGCTTTCTTATCGTCGTTGATTACTGTAGCGTCATCACCAACTTCACCAAGCATTGGCTCTGCGATTGCTACGGATTCGAATTTATCTTTATATCCGTCGATAGCTTCTACCATTTCATCATATTCAGCACCATGCATCAGATGTGTAGGCTGTACAACAAGATTCTTAACACCGTTGTCTACTGCACGGTCAAGTGCCTGCTGCATGTTATCGATTACTTCATTATCTCTTGCTTCTACATGGTTGATAATAATCTGTGCTGTGAATGCACGTCTTACTGACCAGTCCGGATATGCTTCTGCAAGAGCATCTTCGATTCCTTTGATATCCTCTGCACGGCTGTCGTTGAAAGATGTACCAAAGCTTACTACAAGGAGTTCGTTCTCACCGATTTCATCCTGGTTACGCGGATCATCTTTGGAAGCGTCACCTGTGTCACGGCCAAAGTATTCAGGGCTTGCTTCTTCACCTTCTACCAGCTCTTTCTGAGCATCTGTCAGTTTGTCCCATGCTTCTTTTGCTGCTTTGCAGTCTTCATCAGTTGTATCTGTTCTTTCCTGAACATAGATCTTATCGATCAGGGCAGCTACTTCATCTGCTGCTTTCTGATCATCATCAGATGCTTCTGTTGTGTCATCGGAAGCTTCCTCTGTATCAGCTGCGTCAGCGTCATCTGCTGTTGCATCATCTGCTGATTCTTCTGTTGCTGTGTCGTCAGATGCGAATGCTACTGCACCTGTTGCTGCTGTCATGGAGCAGGTCATAGATACTGCAAGTAATAAAGCTAACATGGATTTTCTTTTCATTTTGTTTTTCCTCTTTTATTTCTTGTATTTCCGGACAGACGTATGCAAAAAAGCAGCCACATATTCTGCGGCTGCCACTTTCCCATAAATACATGGTTTTTAATGAATCAGCCAGATATCTCACAATTCATAATTCAATCAGACTGCCTGATTCATTTATATAAAAGAGCTATGTATAGTTATGAGAATATAGGTTCTGTATACCGCAGACCTTAAATTCCACGCCAAGGCAGTTCTCCTGACTTCGATCATCGCCGCTTTCCCCTTCCCGGCAGCCCAGTGGTCTCTGAAAGGCAGCTCCCATACACAGTGACGGTATCGCTCCGGATTCTCACCGGATTCTCTTTTGCACATCATATATGATGTAACCTTTGCGCTATAACATTGCACATATTCAATTCGGATACTCTTTTTTTATCACATTTAATAAAAAATGTCAATACAATTTATATATATTTCCTATTGATGTTTTTACACTATGTGAGAAACAACGTTGATTCTCTTACTTTACTGCCTCTGTCAGTGTTTTGAAGAAGCAGGTTCTGTTTCCTGTATGGCAGGCTGCACCGATCTGCTCTACTTTTGCAAGGATGGTGTCGTTATCGCAATCTAATGTAAGAGACTTTACAAACTGAAGATGTCCGGAAGTGAGACCTTTTGTCCAAAGCTCATTGCGACTTCTGCTCCAGTAGGTCATTTTGCCGGTCTGGAGTGTGGTGTTAAATGCTTCTTCGTTCATGTATGCAAGCATCAGAACTTCATTTGTCTGATAATCCTGTGCAATTACAGGTACCATTCCGTCGCTGTTTAATTTGAAATCCGACCAGGCGATGCTGCTCTTTAAATTTGCTGTATTTTCCATCTTTATTACTCTCTCCTGATTAACTTTTATATAGTGGTTTATTTTATCTTTATCTCAAAAGATGTTCCACAGAACCCGCAGAAAATACTATTTTCCTGCTATTCCGGGAACATCTTTCATTATTCTGCAATTATCGTAACTGTTCAGTACCTTCACAGTTACGATTAAAAATCGCCTTCGGCGATGGGATTTTGACTTGTATGTCTCGGGATTTTGGCATGTTCATGCCAAAACACCTCGCGGGATAGTAGACTGCTGAATACTTACCAATCATCTACATTACGCAAGGCTTCCTTTGGTAGACAATACATCTGTGATTCTCGGGTCATAAGATGTTGCTACATCCAGTGCTTTGGCAAAGCTCTTGAACATGGCTTCTGCCATATGATGGTTGTTTCCACCAGTCAGAACCTTGATATGGAGGTTCATGCCACAGGAATAAGAAATAGCGTAGAAAAATTCTTTTACCATTTCTGTAGACATATCGCCAATCTTATCTGTAGTGAATTCTGCATCCCATGCAAAATACGGTCTTCCGGACAGGTCAATCGCACAGAGCACGAGGGATTCATCCATCGGAAGGATGCAGCTGCCGTAACGCTTGATTCCTTTTTTGTCGCCGATTGCTTCTTTTAATGCGGTTCCGAGAACAATTCCTGTGTCCTCGATCGTATGATGATCATCTACCTGAAGGTCACCATGAACTCTGACACTTAAGTCAAAAAGTCCATGACGGGTAAATCCATCCAGCATATGGTCAAAAAATCCCACTCCTGTTTCGATATCGGAATATCCGGTTCCGTCCAGATTAATCTTTAATTTAATCTCGGTTTCTTTTGTATTTCTCTCTACTGAGGCTTCTCTTGCCATAATTACGTCCTCGCTGTTTTTCTCTCTGTAATATGTAATGGATTGGATAGCTTCTCTTCTATTTATTTCTTAAAAAGATCTGACGCTATTATTTATCCTCATCCTCAAAACGAACTGCAATAGAGTTTGCATGTGCAGTAAGCTGTTCGGAGGTTGCAAACTGGATGATATCCTTGTGAATGTCACGCAACGCTGCTTTAGAATAATATACAATGCTTGACTTCTTAATGAAATCATCTACAGAAAGTGCAGAGAAGAATTTGGCTGTTCCGTTTGTTGGGAGTACATGGTTCGGACCTGCGAAGTAATCTCCCAGAGGTTCTGAACTGTATTCTCCGATAAAGATCGCACCTGCATTCTTTACTTTCATCATATCTTCAAACGGGTTGGCTGTCACGATTTCCATATGTTCCGGAGCAATTTCATTGGCTGCTTCAATTGCCTCGTCCATATCTTCCGCAATAAGGATATAGCCAAAGTTATCAAGAGACTTCTGGATAATCTCTTTTCTGGAAAGGACTTCTACGAAGCCCTTTACTTCTTCATCTACTTTGGCTGCAAATTCTTCGCTTGTAGTGATCAGGATCGCACAGGCAAGTTCATCATGTTCTGCCTGGGAAAGAAGGTCTGCTGCTACGAAGTGTGGATTTGCTGTCTCATCTGCCAGAACAAGAATCTCACTTGGACCTGCAATAGAGTCAATGCTTACATATCCGTATACTGCTTTCTTTGCAAGGGCTACGAAAATATTTCCAGGGCCTACGATCTTATCTACTTTCGGGATGCTCTCTGTTCCAAATGCCAGTGCGCCGATTGCCTGAGCGCCTCCTACTTTGTAGATTTCATCTGCCCCTGCTTCTTTGGCAGCTACCAGTGTAGATGCACATACTTTGCCGTCTTTTCCAGGAGGTGTTGTCATAACAATGTGCGGTACTCCTGCTACTTTTGCAGGTACGATATTCATAAGTACGGATGATGGGTAAACTGCTTTTCCGCCAGGTACATAAACACCTACTCTGTTTAACGGAGTCACTTTCTGGCCGAGCATAGTTCCGTTTGTCCCACTTGTAAACCAGCTGTTCTGAATCTGTTTTTCATGATATTTGCGGATGTTGACAAGTGCTTTGCGGATAACGCCAAGAAGTGCAGGATCTATCTGCGCATATGCTTCTTCGATCTCTGCATCCGTGACACGGATTGTCTCTTTTGTTACATCTGCTTTGTCAAATTCCTTTGTGTAGGCAAAGAGTGCTGCATCTCCTTCATTTTTTACTTTATCAAGAATCTGAGCTACTGTGGATTCAAATTTCCCATAGTTGTTCGGGCTTCTTTTCAGCAGATTCTCAAGAATATCTTTTGTGGATTCTTTTGTTAATTTTACTGTACGCATCTTTACATTTCCTCCTGCAGAACTCTTCTTAAATCTTCAATGAGTTTGCGAATTCTTTCGTTCTCCATCTTCATGCTTACCTGGTTAACAACCATTCTGGCAGACAGCGGGCAAACCTCTTCTAATACTTTCAGACCATTTTCTTTCAATGTGCTTCCTGTCTCTACGATATCTACGATAACCTCTGACAGACCAACGATCGGTGCCAGCTCGATAGAACCATTTAATTTGATCAAATCTACGGTCTGATGTTTTCTGTTAAAGAAGTAGTCCTTTGCGATATTCGGATATTTGGTCGCCACACGGATGAGCTGGTTGTTCTCCAGAACCTCTCTGGCACTCTCCGGTCCGCAGACACACATTTTACATTTTCCAAATCCGAAGTCCATAACCTCATATAACTTACGGCCTTCTTCAAGGATCGTATCTTTTCCGACGATTCCGATGTCTGCCGCGCCGTATTCTACATAGGTAGGAACATCCGGACCTTTTGCAAGGAAGAATTTCATTTTTAATTCTTCATTTGTAAAGATCAGTTTGCGGGAATCTTTATCTTTCATTTCTTCACAGGTGATTCCTGCTTTCTCAAACATTTCCATTGTTTTGTTGGCAAGTCTGCCTTTGGTAAGGGCAACTGTCAGGTATCTCATGGCTTATCTGACCTCCTTTTTCAAACGTAATGCCACACATTTGCCTTCTGCGCGAAGTTTCTGTGCTTCTTTGATTGCCTGTGCACGATCCTGTGGCTCATATTCGATCACTTCCGGCTTCTCTTCTTTCTCAGAGAGCAGTTTCTGGCTGGAAAGTGCAAGAAGAAGGTTGTCTACTTCAATCGCAAATCCGATAGATGCCGCTGGTTTACCGAAGTGTTTCATCAGGCCATTGTAACGACCGCCCTTGATCATTGGCTCGCCGGTTCCATAGGTGTATGCCTGGAAAATGATTCCTGTGTAGTACTGATATTTGCTGAGCATTCCGAAGTCAAAAGAGATGTATTTCTCGTAGCCGTAGATCTTCATGATCTCATAGATTTCTTCGAGTCTGGAAACTGCTTCGAGTGCGCATGCATTGTTTGTCAGGCTTCTGGCTTTCTTTAAGACTTCTTCGGAACCGAACATCTGTGGGATTTCGATGAAGGCTTTTACCATGCTGTCTTTAATTTTCTGCTCTGCTACGAATTCTTCTACTCCAAATGAGTTTTTCTGTGAGATCAGGGTGCGGAGGCGTTCTTCTGCTTCGGGGCCGAGTTCTGCTTCTTTTAAGAGGGATTTGAAGTAATCTACCTGTCCGACGCTGACCTGGAATTCTGTCAGTCCTGCTGCCAGGAGACATTCGACTGTCATGGCGAGAAGTTCTGCATCTGCGTCTGCGGATTCATCTCCGATTCGTTCTACGCCCATCTGTGTGGTTTCTTTGAGATGGCCTCGATAGCTAGAGTTGTTGATGAATGTGTTGCCGGTGTAGCATAAGCTTACTGGTTCTTTGTCCGGGGAGAAGTAGGTGGCGCAGGCTCTGGATACGGACGGGGTGAAATCTGGTCTGAGTACCAGAGTGTTGCCTTCGCGGTCGAAGAATTTGTAGAGTTCTTTGGATGGGATGGTTCCTACTTCGCGGCTGAATACTTCGAAGTATTCAAATGTCGGAGTTTCTATGTCTTCATAGCCGTACTGGTGGAAGACGCGATGGATTTTCTCCTGTACCTTTCTTTTTTGGCTGCATTCGCCGTTGTAGATGTCTCTTACACCTTCCGGGGTGTGAAAAATACGTTGCATGGTTGGTCCTCCTGTGGTTATGTTTTTTGTTTCTTATTATACTTTACCTCTTACTGCTTTAGTTTAGTAACGTGATACTAAGCTAATACGAAAACTAGATAGATTATATAGGGTTTTGGGAAAATTGTCAATCCCTGTGGAAGTTGTTTTTCTTTATTTTTATAAGGGACGCTCAGAAAGATATGATATCCCAGATGCCGAAACCGCACCTGAAAGCAAATATGTTTCTGCGCGTCCCTTTATGAGTAACATCCCCTACTCTCTTTCATTTAGATCCATCTGAATCCCATCAAGATACGGAACTAAGAATCCACTTTTTTTGTTGAGATAGTATTGCGGATCGAGTTCTTCTCTTCGAAAACTTTTGCGGCCGCCTTCTTGCATTCGGGTCCAGAAGATGAGGAGGTGGCGCAAGGGGAGGTAGTAGAATTGGTTCTCGTGGCTGTAGAATATGAGAAAGAATGCTATGCCGCCTTGTTTTTCAAATGCCTGCATGAATTCTACCTGGTGGGGATGGATGTTTGCGAGGGGGAAGGTGTCTGTGGCGCATTCTTTGGCGTCAAAACATATGGGGATTCCCTGTACTGCTCCAATGTAGTCTACGGTGCTTCGCTGTTCGAAGTATGCCAGGGTGATATGACGGTTTTCTTTGTCCATTCGGACGGGGGTGATGGGTGTTGGGATTTTCTGAATGAGTGCAAGTTCTTTTTCTCTGTATTGTTCGTTGGTGCGGTTTACGAGGTCTTCCAGTGTGGAGCCTCGTAAGCCTCTGCTATTCCATGTTGCCAAATTGTTCTCCTTTAAGATTTTTCTTATTTAAGTAATTTCACCGACGGATAATACCGGATGACGGCTTTTCCTACGATTTCGTCAAAGGTTACAAAGTTGGTGGTTTTCCAGCAGCGGGAATCTTTAGAGTGGTTGCGGTTGTCTCCGAGCATGAAATAGCTGTTTTCAGGAACTTCGTATGGACCGAAGTTTCCTCTTGCTTTCTCAGGGATGAAGCTGTCGTCCAGTGGGATTTCGGAGTCGTTGATGTAAACTTTTCCGTCTGTGATCTGGACTTTTTCTCCAGGGAGTCCGATGAGGCGCTTGATGAAGAGTTTTTTTTCATCGTCCGGATATTTGAAGATGATGATGTCAAATCGCTCAGGGTCTTTTATTTTTTTTGATATTTCATGCCCGAAGAGATCTATATTGATACCATATGCCAGTCGGAAGCCGAAGAGACGATCTCCGGTCATAACGGTTTTTTCCATTGATTCGGAAGGGATTTTGGCGTTGATAAGTACTACGTTATTTATGAGTGTTACGATCAGCACCACTATGATGATCATTTTTGCATAATCCCATACATCTTTCCAGATTCTCATGATATGCCTCCTGCAGGTGTTCTTCGTTGATGATTTTGAAAAAAAGCTCCGGCACCGGTGCCACGAAGGCTTGGTCTGTCTCCGGAATTACTAATCTGTATGCATGGAGAAGCTGGTGTTTTACTCCATGGCGGGTGTATTGTTTGTTGAATTCATTGTCACCGTATTTGGTGTCTCCCAGGAGCGGATGACCAGTTCCGGCCAGGTGGGCTCGGATCTGATGTGTTCGGCCCGTGATCAGTTCTACTTCCAGGAATGTCATTTTTCCATTACTGTCAATCGGGCGGTATGCGGTTTCGATTGGCAGGGAATCAGGGAATTCTTGTTTGCTTATGGTTACTTTGTTGGTTTTTTTGTCTTTGTGCAGGTAACCTTTGATATGGGCAGGTTTGTCCAGTTTGCCTTTTACCAGACAGAGATAGTATTTATGGAGCGTTCTGTCATGGAAGATTCTGGATAGGAACTGCAATCCGGCGAGACTTTTGCCAGCACAGACCATGCCGCTGGTGTTTCGGTCGAGACGATTGCACACGGACGGTTTGAAAGTTTTTAGCTGTTCTTCTGTGAGTTCGCCTTTTTTCAGGAGATAACCGATCAGGTATTCTACCAGTGATGATTCGCCGTCGTCTGCTGGCTGAGAGAGCATTCCTGCTGGTTTGTTGATAATAATGATATCGGCATCTTCATAAATGATGTCTAATTCACAGTAGGCTCTTGCTATCTGGGTGCTTCCGGCAAATTTGTCGAAGGTTTCATCACTCAGGAATAGTTTGATGGTGTCGCCTTTGAGGAGTTTTTCGTTTCCGGTGGCTTTTTTTCCATTCAGGGTGATGTTTTTCTTGCGGAGCATTTTGTAGAAGAAGCTTTTAGGGGCTTCTTTAAGAAGCTTGGCAAGGTACTTGTCAAAGCGCTGTCCGGCTTCGTTTTCTTCTATTATAAATTCTTTCATTATTTCTGATATATCTTTCTCAATATTTCATGGCTACAGACAAATAGCCAAGATTGTCTGTCGGATGAGTTCGTTTCTGGAAAGATCCGGGTATTTCTCATCCGGGGTAAATTTAATACCTTCTTCCAGACTTTCTTTGTGGTCATTCATGGAATCAAGGCGTTCCAGAAATGGGCGAAGGTCTGTGAAGATCTTTACTGTAGCTTTGTAGCCGTTTTTGCGGATGATTTTTTGGGAATTGGTTTCCATGAAAGAGGCATCGATCTTCGGGTCGCTGCTGTAGGCTGCTACGGTGTTTCCGCATACCGCTACTGCGTCGATATAGGCACTCTTTTCATAGAAGGTCATGTATAATTCATATGCCATATCAAGGCTGCCCTGATGTTCCTGGATTTTCTGATACAGTCCTGCATCCATTGGTCTGCATTTCAGGATCATGATCAGGCTTACCATGGATTTGCATGCCGGAAGACATCCGACTACTGCCACTACTGTCCAGACAGTCATTCTTGTTTTAAAGTAAATCCAGGATGTAAAGAAGATAAATAACGGTACTGCGAAAAGAATCGCTGTGATGATCAGGCGGCGTTTCTTTTCGCTTTTGAAGTATCCGAAATTTCCTTTGGAAATTTTCTTTGATTTTTTATTGTTTGATGTTTTAGACTTAGCTGAAGATTTTGTGTTGTTTGGCTTCTTCTCTGCTGTCACTTTCGTCCTCCTTTGGAGTTGCTTTTCTTATGTGTGTTTCTTATTGTATTTTTCTTCGCAGATATAGTGGCGTTTCTCTTGTTTCCTCTGAAGTCTGTTAAACCTCTTCTTGTATTTCTGCTGTCACTACGGCCATTATTCTTTTTGCCGCCATCATTTCCCTGATGCTCTCCATGACCTTCGCGTATCGGGCGGATCAGGCATTTCGTACCGTATCCTACCAGGTCCATTCTGCCGGTCATTTTAAGACCTTCGAGTACCAGTTCTCTGTTTGCAGGGTTCTTGTACTGCATCAAGGCTCGCTGGATGGCTTTCTCGTGAGGATTCTTCGGCACGTATACTTTCTCACCTGTGAGAGGATGAATTCCTGTATAGTACATACAGGTAGAAAGAGTAGATGGCGTCGGATAAAAATCCTGTACCTGTTCTGGGGTAAAGCCAAGGTCGCGGACATATTCCGCCAGTTTTACAGCTTCTTTCATGGTGCAGCCCGGATGGGAAGACATGAAATATGGTACTGCATACTGCTGCTTTCCTGTTTTTTTATTGGCTGCATCATATTCTTTAAGGAACTGCTGATAAATGCTGTGACTTGGTTTCCCCATGTATTTGAGTACCTGATCTGATACATGTTCAGGAGCAACTCTCAGCTGTCCGCTTACATGATGTTCTACCAGTTCATTCAAAAACGTCTTATTCCGGTCTGCTACCACATAGTCAAAACGTACACCGGAGCGGATAAATACTTTCTTAACTCCCGGAATCCTGCGCAGTTTGCGAAGAAGGGCAACATAATCCGAATGATCTACCGTCAGGTTCTTACATGGTGTCGGGAACAGGCACTGCTTGTTCTTACATACACCCTTGGTGAGCTGTTTCTGGCAGGATGGCTGTCTGAAGTCTGCGGTAGGGCCACCAACATCATGAATATAGCCCTTAAAATCGGGATCTTTTGTCATTCTGGTGGCCTCTTCAATCAAGGATTCATGACTTCTGGTCTGAAGAATTCTTCCCTGATGGAATGTCAGAGCGCAAAAATTACAGCCGCCAAAACATCCTCTGTTGCTCGTCAGGCTGAACTTAATTTCCTCTAGTGCCGGGATTCCACCCAGCTCGTCATACATGGGATGTACTTTCTCCGTATAGGGAAGCGCATAGACATCATCCATCTCCTGTTGTGTCAGAGGCAGCGCCGGAGGATTCTGTACGATATATCCCTTTGTTCCGTAAGACTCTGCCATTGGTCTGGCGGTAAACGGGTCTGTATTCTGATACTGAATGGCAAAGCTGTCTGCGTATGTTTTTTTATCTTCTTTTACCTCTTCATAGGACGGAAGAATAATTGGCTCATAAATTCTGGAGAGATCTTTACATTTAAATACGGTTCCAGCAATATAAGTAAGCTCTTCTACAGGAATTCCGCTTGAAAGTGCATCCGCAATCTCTACGATTGAATGTTCGCCCATTCCATAAGAGATTATGTCTGCTCCGGAATCAAGAAGTACGCTGTGTTTTACTTTGTTGTCCCAATAGTCATAATGGGCCAGTCGTCTCAGGCTGGCTTCAATTCCACCCAGAATAATGGGTGTCTTTTTATAAGTCTGACGAATCAGATTGCTGTATACGATCACCGCACGGTCAGGGCGAAGTCCCATCTGACCGCCTGGTGAATAGGAATCCTTCTGTCTGTGCTTCTTGGACACTGTATAGTGGTTCACCATGGAATCCATGTTTCCCGCTGATACCAGAAATCCCAGTCGCGGCTCACCAAATACCTGGATACTCTCTTTCTTCTTCCAGTCCGGCTGACTGATGATTCCCACTTTATATCCACGGCTCTCCAACAGCCTGCTGATGATTGCCGTGCCAAAGGAAGGATGGTCCACATAGGCATCGCCTGTGATGTAGGCGAAGTCTACCTGATTCCATCCTCTCTGTTTCATTTCTTTCTTAGTTACCGGTAAAAAATCCTGCATTTATATTTCCTCGTATGTACTTGATGATATTGATATCTGCGGATTGCTCCGTTGCAAAACAACTCCCATAATCCTGATATCATAATACTCCATATTAATGATGATATACCGCCTGCGCACGATATCCTTCTGAAATAATATCAAGCTGTCTGTGGAATCGCTTCAGCTGCTGGAGATCCTTTGTGCGGAATACTCTCAGGAATTCATCCTGAATCTTCATAATCTCACGTTTATTTGCGATCTTGTACAGGTTTTCGATATTAATGAGGATATCTTTCACCAGGTTAGACTGCATCTGGGAAGAGTTCTGTGCATCCATGATCTCATTTCGTACAGAAGACATCTCATGATCCAAAGCATTGATAGCATCTGCTGCCTTGCTCAGACGCTCTGCAACATGCTCCGGCATATCACCTTTATATTTATATTGCAGGGAATGCTCGATCGTTGCCCAGAAATTCATCGCCATTGTACGGATCTGAATCTCTGCCTGTAGCTTCTTAGGTCCATTAATGGTATCCACTGTATAATAAATGATCAGATGATAACTTCTGTATCCACTCTGCTTAATATGTTTCAGATAATTCTTCTCGCTCTTTATAGTCATATCGCTTCTTTTCTGAATCATAGAAGCAACCGTCTCTATATCCTCTTCAAACTGGCAGATAATACGAACACCTGCGATATCCTCCAGTTCCTCTTCCATCTTCTCCATAGGAATATGCTTGCGCTGCATTTTCTCAAGGATACTGCTTACACTCTTAACTCTGCCCTCTACCTGCTCGATCGGACAGTAAATATCGTTCTCTTTACACTCATCGATAATGTGATTAAATTTCACTTCCAGCTCTCTTACAGCCAGTTCATACGGGCACAAAATGCTTCTCCATAACTGTATTTCCATCTTCACTCGCTCCTTGCATTTCATACATTTTGTTATTATAGCATAGATTTAAAAAAATATCTCGCTAATATGAATAGTTTCTGATTTTTTTAGAAATGGCCTTCAACACCCAGTAAGGGTTTACGCTCAATTCCTCATAATGCGGTGTCCTGATATAAATTCCCAGATGAAGATGAACCGGAAACATGCCACGCGTACCTTCTGTACCATATCCGGTATTTCCCATATATCCCAGGATATCTCCTGCCGATACCTCTTCCCCCGTCTGGAAATCTTTCTCATATGTATCCAAATGGGCATAATAAAAATACCCGCCTTTCGGGGCACGTATTCCAATCCTGTAGCCACCCAACGGAAGCCACCCGATATTCTCTACCACGCCATCTGTGACACTTAAGACCGGATAATAGCCAGACTCCTTCTTACGTCCAAACAAATCACAGCCTTCATGTACACGCAAGCCTCCATAATCCCTGAGCGCACCATAGGTATTTTCAAAATCAACTTCTGTAGATGGAATGGGAAAATATTTCAGATCCGACCATACAGACTGATAAGCCTCCATAAGCCGCTCATATTCCTCTGGTTTATACTTCCGATACGGCACACTGTCCGCCCGGACCTGCCTCGGATAAAATCCCGAATTCAGCATCGTCGCCGTCAAAATATTCGCAAACCCATCAGCCCCCGTCCCTTCGACCAGTGCAGCCTTCCAGATACTGCGATAAAGCCCGGGCGTCACATGCTGCTGCCTAAAATCACTCTCCTCACAAGCCTCCGCCTTCAAAGCCGAAGCCCGGCTGCGCATATCCAGCATCATCTGCAACATAACCACCATCACCACAAGCACAAACAACGGCAAAATATATCGAACCAACGAAGTCCGCGCATTATACGGATCAAACATATGAGATACCTCCGCATTCTGTTACAGTATATGCATTAAAATGAAAATATAGAACCTATAAAGCATTTAGCTTCAAATAAGATTTTAAAAATCGTCCAATAACCAGCAGAGAGAGGACATTAGGTCATGACCTAATGTCCTCTCTCTGCGTCCCTTAATCAAAAATACACCCTGCCACAAACAGCAGGGTGTAACACCGTCAGTCTTTAAGAGCTCCCAGAACTTTCACCAGATACTTCCACACTCTCTCTGTAGAAGAAATACTAAGAACCTCCTCAGATGTATGAATATCCTTCATATCCGGTCCGAGGGATACACAGTCCAGACCTTCCATCTTCTTATAGAAAAGTCCACACTCAAGACCTGCATGAATTGCCACTACATTTGGCTTCTGACCATACATTTCTTCATAAACTTCCACCATCTTATCACGAAGCGGTGAATCCTTGCGGTACTCCCATGCAGGATATACACCCTGTCTCTCATATTCTCCACCAAGAAATTCTGTCAGATATTCAATCTTATCAGAAAGTGCGTCTCTGGCTGTCTCCACAGAACTTCTGATGCTGGAGCTTCCCAGCACTTCGTTCTCAGATGTCTTCAGAATACCGATATTTGTAGAAGTCTCTACCAGTCCTTTGATAGTTCCACTCATCTTCTGAACGCCATACGGTACATTTACAAGGAAGAATACAACTTTCTCTTTACTTGTCGGATGAAGAACTTTCGCATCCTGTTCACCTTCCTCTGTGACAGTTACTGTGATTCCTTCATCAGTTCCTGTATACTCTTCTCTCCATGCAGTCTGCATAGAAGCGGCATACTCTTTAACAGCTTCTACGTTCTCTTTAACAGTAAGAAGTTCTGCTATGGATTCTCTTGTGATCGCATTATCTTTCTGACCGCCCTGTACACTGATCAGCTCATAGCCTGCTTTCGCATCAAGGCCATGAAGGAATTTACCCAGAAGAGAGTTTGCATTTGCACGGTTCTTATCAATCTCAGCACCAGAATGGCCACCCATCAGACCACTGATCTTAACTGTCAGTTTCTCACCTTTCGCTTCCAGTCTTGTCACCGGAATATGGCTGATTCCGGAAAGACCTCCTGCGCAACTGATCCAGAGACTTCCCTCTGCTTCAGAATCAAGGTTGATGAATCTTCTTCCTTTTAATACGCTGCAGTCAAATCCGACAGCACCAAGAAGACCGATTTCCTCATCTACAGTAATAAATACTTCAAGAGGAGGATGTGCAATCGTATCACTTTCCAGAAGTGCCAGACCATAAGCTACTGCGATTCCGTCATCGCCACCGAGAGTTGTTCCATTCGCAGATACATAGTCACCTTCAACAGAAAGATTTAATCCATCTTTTGTAAAGTCGTGATCTACGTCCGGACGTTTCTCACATACCATATCCATATGTCCCTGAACAATTACTGTCGGTGCATTCTCATATCCTGCTGTTCCCGGTTTATAAATAACTACATTATTCATCTCATCCTGAATATATTTCAGATCATGATTCTTTGCAAACTGTACCAAATAGTCACTGATCTGCCTGGTGTTTCCTGATCCATGCGGGATCTTGCAAATCTCTTCAAAATAATGAAATACCCTTTTCGGTTCGCAATTCTCTAAAACTGCCATAATTATTACCTCCAAAAATCACACTGATTTATAAAAAGAATCCTATAAAAAAATCTAATTAAACCAGATCTATTTTACCTGAATACTATAGCATTTATTTTCATTAAGTGCCATATAAATTTTATAAAGAATCTATAAAATGGTGTCCATGGAACATATTATTATGAACAAAAACCATTTCCTGCTTTCCAGTGTACGTCGAAATCTTAAAAATATTCTGCTCGTCTGTGGAGTTTTTTTCCTTCTGGGATTTCTTCTGATGCATCCGGCTGAAAGTCTGGTCTGTGCGAAAGCAGGAATGACTTTATGGCTGAATACATTAATTCCGACACTTCTGCCATTTATTATTCTTACCGGTATATTGACACGCATTGATAACATCCAAAAAATTCTATCCCCTCTGGAGTCTTATTTTCGTGTTCTGCTGGGTGTCAGCAGCTGGGGCGGTTACGTGTTTCTACTTGGTATGTTGTGTGGATACCCTCTGGGTGCCAAACTGGCTTCTGATCTGTATGAATCAGATAAAATCAGCAAAAAAGAAGCTGTGTACCTTTCTACTTTCTGTAATAACCCAAGTCCTGCTTTTGTCATTACATACCTGGGTAAATTATGCCTGAAGGATGTCGTCCCTGCTTATTTTATCCTCATAAGTCTCTTTTCTGCTAATCTGATATGTATGTTATTTTTTCGTTACGCAGTCTACAAAAATCAGATTCTGACAAGTGCGCAATACACAGATACACGTAATGAAAAAGAGGTCATGTCTACAGTCCCAGCCGGAAATATCGTCAATACTTCTATTATGAACGGGTTTGAAACCATCACACGGCTCGGAGGATATATCCTTCTTTTTTCTATTCTGTCCGGATGCATCAGATATTATCAGCCATTCCCTGCTTTTTATCAAAATCTGCTTCTGGGATTTACTGAAATTACTACAGGGCTCTCAATTATTTCATCTTCTAATCTGTCTGTCACAGCCCGTATTTTTGTATCCGTCTCGGCTACGGCATCGGGAGGTCTGTGTATTCTTGCTCAGACAAGAAGTATTTTTCATTGCGATCTTAGTCTGATGCCATATATTGTCTCCAAATGTATCAGTGCAGTTCTGACATCTTTTATCCTTTACTGCCTGTTATATTATTTTCTGTAAATACATTCTGATTACTAGTGTCTATAACAAGTTGTTTGCTATACCAAAAGACATTTTAGAAGAACTTCCACATAAAAATTGCCAAAGACAATTTCAAAAAAACAACACTAATATTTATAATGTAAAATATAAAAGGCCAGGAAAATATCCTGGCCCTAATATTATTCAATTAATCTTAGTTCTCTCCCAGATCATCTAAAAGATCGTCATCGTCATCTTTGCTGTCGTCATCATGGTAAGAACCTGTGATTGCTGCTGCCTGTGCTGTCTGAGGTGCAAGTTCCTGACGATTATGATTAACAACATCAAGACAGCTCTGCAGAGAATCAATAAATGTCTTATATTTGGCACCGGCATCCTCTAATGTTGTGTTAAGGACGCTGCCAATATTTGCCATCATATCATCTGTATAAGTGATAGCACTGAGACGGATGCTGTTTGCATCCTGTGTTGCAGAATCCAGAATCTCCTGTGCCTGCTTGTTAGCTGCATTGATTGTATCGTTTGCCTGTGCATATGCTTTCTGCATAATCTCATGCTGAGTTACCAGTTCCTGAGCTCTTGCCTGTGCATCTGCGATCAGAGCATCAGCTTTGGACTGTGCATCCTCAAGGATAGCATCTTTATTGTTAATGATCTTCTGATAACGTTTGATCTCATCCGGAGTTTTCAGACGGAGTTCTCTCAGAAGTTCTTCGATTTCTTCTTTATTTACAACAATCTTGGTTGTTGACAGCGGCTGAAATTTACAGCTGTCTACATATTCCTCGATTTCACCGATAATCTGTTCAATTCTGCTGCTCATAGTATAATATCTCCTTAATCTTCTCTATTTGTGTTACTGTCCTTTCGTATATGAACAATAACCTATTTGTCATCTGCTGTGCGATGAAGCTTCTCAATGACTGCATCAGTTATTTCTCTTGGTGCAAATTTACTCAGGTCGCCGCCAAAATGAGCAACTTCTTTCAATATCGTAGAGCTTAAATAAGCATATTCCAGACTTGTAGTCAGAAATACAGTATCTACATCCGGTGCAAGCACACGATTCGTCTGAGCCATCTGAAGCTCATATTCAAAATCAGTAACCGCACGAAGCCCACGTATGATCACCTGAGCATGATTCTCTCTGGCAAAATTTACGGACAATCCCTCAAATAGTTTCACTTCAACATTCGGAATATCTAAAGTTGCCTTTTCTAATATATTAACACGTTCTTCTACAGAAAACAACGGACTTTTTGAAGAATTGTGTAAAACACCTACTATCACCTTGTCAAAAGATACTGCTGCTCTCTTTATCACATCAAGATGACCATAAGTTGCCGGATCAAAGCTGCCTGGGTACACTGCTATTTTCATGTGTTTCTTACTCTCTCTTTCCTCTGGCACGTATGCATGAAAAACAGTCACTGCTCACTTTATTGCTGACAGTAACTCCATCATGCACGTTCTAAAAATACGTGCTTATTTGTCTTATACTCTTTTGAACGCAGCTGTCTGTAACCAAGAGATTCCACATAACTGAAATCAGTCTGAAGGTCTGCCTCTACTATAATAAGCGTATTCTCATCTGCAACTGTGCTGTCCTTGAGATATTCGAGCACCTGACGTTCCAGTTCGTTATTATATGGCGGATCCATGAAGATTATATCGAAAGCACCTTTTCCTTCAAGGGAACGCAATGCCTGCAGCACGTCCATGTTCAGCAGTTTACCATCTTCTGCCAGTTTTGTAAATGTAAGATTTTCTCTGATGCATGCTGCAGCCTTTGGATTCTTCTCTACAAATACTGCATAAGAAGCGCCTCTGCTCAGTGCTTCGATACCAATTCCACCACTTCCTGAAAAAAGATCAAGGAAACGGCAATCCAGAAGTTCCGGCTGAAGTATGTTAAATAAAGTCTCTTTAATCCTGTCTGTAGTAGGTCTTGTATCCATACCTGGAACTGTTTTTAAATTAAGCCTTCTGGCTTTTCCTGCGATTACTCTCATTTAAGATTCAGTCTCCAATCCAGGTCTCCTCTTGCGAGTCCTAAAATAAGAAGTTCTGCAGTGGCAATGTTTGTCGCTACAGGAATATTGTACTGGTCGCATCTTCTTACAATACTTGTAATGTCCGGTTCTTTTGGATCGATCATAACTGGGTTGTAGAACAGGATGACCATATCGAGATCCTGACGTTCTACCATCTCCATAAACTGCTTGTCTCCACCAATACTGCCGGCAAGGAATTTATGCACATGAAGGCTTGTCGCTTCTTCAATTCTTCGTCCCGTTGTACCTGTCGCGTAGACCTCATGTTTGGCAAGTATATTCTTATAAGCGATGCAGAAATCTTCTATTAGTACTTTTTTACTGTTATGTGCGATTATACCTAAGTTCATAGTTTCTCCTCTCCGATTCTCCCGTTTATTTTGCGAATTCTTTCAATTCTTCGCAATTCTAAGTGTAATTATAACAAAGCACTAAATAAAACGCAATTAAAACTTGAAAAATATACACAATTCATAATTTATTAATATTTTCCTGGAAATTCTTCCTTCCCAGATGACTTACAAATCACTTGGATAACGATGCATAAACAGCAGCTGAACTTATTTCCTGTGATATAAAAATAATGTCGCTTTATTTCTGACATCATAAAAAATATGATTATCAATAAAGCGACATATACTTATTGTTTCATTTCATGTTTTATAACATTTACCGGTTACTCTGACAGCCACACTTACTTTGATTTCGCCTGAATATAATTTATAATTATATCAACTGCGTCAGAAATAGCAATCTTTCCGGTATCAATGGACAACTGATACTGGCTGGTATCTTCCCATGCTTTTCCGGTGCAGAATTTATGGAATGATGCTCTTTTTTCATCCACTTCCTTTACCGTGTGCGTAGCTTCTTTTTTGGAAATATTGTCACGCTTCATGATTCGCTCAATACGGCAATCTCTGTCTGCATGAAGAAAAATCGTTGTCGCTTCAGGATCTTTTTCATATACCGCACCCGAACAACGGCCAATGATCACTGCTGATTTTCCTTTTGTGAGTTCACGCACAAGCTCAAAGGATCTCTCCATCGGGTTGCTGTCTCCATAGCTTACCGCTATGCTGTACAGCAGACTATTTACCGCTTTCTCCTGGAAAAATTCTTTATTCTCATCATATTTGCCAAGCTTTCTGGCTTCTTCTTCCAGTTTCTTTCTGTCATAAAGTTCCATTCCCAGTCTGGAAGCCAGTTCTCTGCCTATCTCATGTCCGCCGCTTCCACATTGTCTTGCAATTGTAATAATCATCTCGGTTCCTCCTGTCCTACATTGCCATGATGTCATTGAGTATTCATAATGGATCATTTTAGTTTCATTATACTCAAAAAGGAAGTGGATGTATATGCTAAAATCTACCATAAATTATCCTTGCAAAACCTGATATTCTGGTACTTATGGTGAATTGGTCAGACAAATTTAGTTTTTTATCTACTTATCTTTTAACGCCTTCTCAATCTCACTGATTACGATTTTAAGTGCCTTAATACGGGCGTATTTTTTGTCAACAGATTCCAGCACATGCCATGGCGCAAAGGAAGTATTCGTTTTCTGAAGCATTTCATCTACTGCAACTTCATATGCGTTCCATTTTTCTCTGTTTCGCCAGTCTTCATCTGTGATCTTCCACTGTTTCTCCGGATTATTCTGTCTTTCCCGGAAACGTTCCAGCTGTGTATCCTTATCAATCTGAACCCAGAATTTAATAATAACTGCGCCACAGTTCTTGAGTTCTTTCTCAAATTCATTCATTTCATTGTAAGCACGTATCCAGTCATTCTCACTGCAGAATCCCTCGAGACGTTCTACCATAACTCTGCCATACCAGGTTCTATGAAACAACTTTTAAGTGACAACAACACAATGCCGCCTTATTTCCATTGCTATAAGAGTATAGAACAGAAATAAAGCGGCATTTTTTCTTTTGTATATAGTTTTTATGAACGTAATAATAATTTACGAAGCAATTATTCCGTCATAATCAGACGATAAAGTTCTGTTATATTATAACGTCATTTTTAGTACTGCTGGCCACCCTGAGAACCGGATCCGCTGGACATCTGTCTTTCCTGGGCTTCGATCATTTTCTTGACCATATATCCGCCGACTGAACCGTTCTGTTTGGATGTCAGGTTACCGTTGTATCCATCTGTAAGCGGTACACCTAATTCGTTTGCAACCTCGAATTTGAAACGGTCTAACGCACCTTTTGCTTCTGGTACAGCTGCCTGGTTAGAAGATTTTGTGTTTGACATATCAATTTCCTCCTTGGTTGTTGTTTTCATTTTTGATTGTTTTGGTGTTGCAATGCTAGTATATGAAGCTAGAAGAATAATACACTGGAAGTTTTCGTATACTAAGGAAGAGCATGGAAAATTTATTGCAATTTTATATTTTTTACAGTATAATTACATTTAACTACTGAGATTAATCTTTAATTTCAGACAGATATTTGTATCTGTGTATATGTGTGTAACTAAAAGACGAACCGTACAAAGGCGTACATCACATGAACTATCGTGTATGTATGCTTTTTTTTATATAACATTAATTTTTTATTATATAAAACGGTATCTTTAAAGTTCAAAGATGTATCTTCTTTTCTTTACTCACATAAATTCATAAAAAGGAGAGGAAGCCTATGATTAATTCTGTCGCAAATTTCATTAACAAACTGGATGGTCTTGTATGGGGATGGTGGATGATTCTTCTGCTTCTCGGGACTCATATTTTTATGACAGTCCGCACAGGTGTGATCCAGAGAAAAATCGGTACAGCTATCCGATTATCTGTCACGAAAGATACAGGGGCAGAAGGCGAAGTCAGTCAATTTGGTGCACTTACCACTGCTCTCGCTTCTACAATTGGAACCGGAAATATCATTGGTGTGGGAACCGCTATCGCGCTGGGTGGTCCTGGTGCTGTTCTCTGGTGCTGGCTGACAGGCATTTTCGGAATCGCCACGAAATACAGCGAGTCTCTTATCGCTGTCAAATACCGTGTGAAAACGAAAGACGGACGTATGCAGGGCGGTGCCATGTATGCACTGGAACGCGGGTTACATATGAAATGGCTGGCATTGCTTTTTGCATTCTTCGGCGGCTTCGCTTCCTTTGGAATCGGATGTGCTACTCAGGTAAATGCAATTGCAACTGTATGTAATGAGAATCTGAATATCTCTCCGGTTTTTATCGGAATCGCAGTTGCCGCACTGACAGCACTTGTTATCTTTGGCGGCATCAAATCAATCGCAACCGTATGTGAACGCCTGGTTCCGTTCATGGCTTTCTTTTATGTACTTGGATGTCTGATCATTCTGGGAATCAACTATGATTTTATTATTCCGGCAGTAAAAACGATTTGCAAGATGGCATTTACCCCAGGAGCTGCTGCCGGCGGACTGGTTGGACGCGGTATTATGATGGCAATGCAGTACGGAATTGCCAGAGGCCTTTTTTCCAATGAGTCAGGTATGGGTTCTGCCCCTATCGCAGCAGCTGCCGCCCAGACGAGAAATCCTGTACGTCAGGCACTGGTTTCCAGCACCGGAACTTTCTGGGATACCGTTGTTGTATGTCTCATGACAGGTCTGGTTCTCGTCACAAGTATTATGAAAAATCCTTCCATTGATATGGGAAGTATCACAGATGGCGGTGTGCTTACCACTCTGGCATTTCAGCAGATTCCGGTACTTGGTCCGGTGATCCTGGTTGTCGGCATTATTTCTTTTGCTTACTCAACAGTTCTTGGATGGGCTTACTACGGTGAACGATGTGTGGAATATTTTACAGGTAAAAAAGGACTGATTCCTTATCGCGTACTGTATATCGCAGTTGCCGCGATCGCACCGGTTATTTCCCTGAATCTTGTATGGACCGTTGCCGATATCCTGAATGCATTGATGGCAATTCCAAACCTCGTGGCTGTGTTGCTTCTGTCAAATGTGATCGTTGCGGAAACAAGAAAATATATCAATGATCTGGATGCCAGAGATGATATTCCTGTTGAATGACCGCGCGTCGCATTCTCGTTACTTCAGTGATGAGTTAGAGCTTGAATGAAAAAGTAAATTCTACATTCTAATATACCTTGATTTTATGCGGGATTAAATTCTATTTTCAGAGATATACAACTTTATTTTTTTAGTATATAATGCTTTTATACGGCATAAACAGCATAGTTTTTTGCATGATAAAAGGACATCTGGAAATAGTGTGCAGGACTAAATTCCACATGTCTGTTGGAAAGACTAAATTCTATGCAATGAAACTTGCCTGTGCCTGTACTGTTATTTTTATTTTATTAATTCTGGTATCAATGTGACTTCATCGGCTGGTATCTCTGCCAATCCTAATGCTTTATGAAGTCTGTTATCCAGCAGGAGACGGGATACTTCATATGGACTGTGTCCATTGAGGCTGTCCCGTTTTTCACTGTTGATATGATTTAATAACAGCAGCGTTGTCTTGTCTGTCATTTTTTCAAAGCTTGTTCCTTTTGGAAGGACATACCTTATATATTCATGATTCTTTTCAAGAGCACCTTTTTGATCAGAACGGTTGGGATCACAATAATAAATGCGTGTGCGTACTTCCCCGTTTTTGCTATATTCCAGACTCTGCCGGTCCTGAAATTCATGCCCGTTGTCCGTAAGTATCACTTCAAAAAGTTTCTGAAACAGTTCAATTCCAAGTAAGTTTGTTAAATGATCAAAAATCCTGGTTACTTCTTTCTGCGTCTGTTCTTCTAAAAGAAACATAAGCATAAGGCTGCAGTTTCGAAAAAACATAGTCAGAAAGCAGGGGCTGGTACCCTTTGCTCCTTCAACGGTATCCATTTCGACTATATAAACAGATTTGTTTGCCGCGATATATTCCAGGAACTCTTTGTAGCCCCTGTCTTTTCGAAAACTCCTGTCTTTAAGACTGGCAGCAGTTTTTCTTTTTCTCTGCTTGTATACTACTTTGCGGCGCAGATCTATATTTCTGGCCTGAAAAACGCCGCGGTCTATGTAAGAATATATGGTTCTTCTGGAACAGGCGATCTCATCAGCATGAGATGCGTAGATGTGGGCAATGGACTGTCCTTTTTTGAGAAGCGGTGACAACAGGTCGTCCAGTTTCTGTATACTTTCTGGTGTCTGATTGATCCCTTCTCTGCTTGTGGTCCTAAGGGCTTCATAGGTGTCTTGGGCGTATTTTGAAGAATAGATCTTTTTGTCCATCATGCAATTCGTTCTCTTGCTGCAACCATTGCACACATAAGGCGGTTTATTTAATTTTTCACATTCTCTTGGTTTATAAAATTTACAGACATCGCTGCATCTGAATTTTCTGCAGAGGACACATTTGCGCCGGCATTCATTATCACCGCACATATGCATGACATTGCATATATTTGTCCGCGGCTTTGAACTATCATAATTGTTTGCACAGGGAATAGGGGCAAATGCATCTGCGCTTCTTTCCCTGATAATGGAATGACGTCTGATTTCTTTGGATATGGTACTTGGATCCTTGCTTAATTCTATTGCAATACTTCTAAATGAATCACCGTTATTTAAATGCTGTTCGATTATAATACGTGCAGATAAGTCAAGATGTTTTTGGTTGCCTTTTGGTCTTCCTGTATTCATTTTATCCTCCTTCTGCACAGGCAGGGGATCATCTGCAGTAGTATTTTATAAAAAGAAGAAGGAAAAATCCATGCAGAAGTAATTTCTACAGGTATAGAATTTACTCTTGCAAGGTAGAATTAAAAAATACATTTAACCGTGATGAGTTAGACGCGCAATTTTTTTGTTAAAAAAAGAACGTATGTTTACAGAA